>QFCS01005592.1_pt1 | contig 197312 bp, 166 predicted proteins | sample 3576561 | NCBI WGS metagenome assembly QFCS01
CAGGTCCGAGAAGATCGTCTTGAGCTCGACATTCCTCAGCCCCACCGCGAAGAACGCGGTGATCACGATGAACACCGCCCAGCTGGTCTTCTGGTGACCAATGATCCACATCGCGAGACGTTGACGCAGGGAGTACATGGCGCTCCTCTATTTGCAGTCGGTCGCGGCGCGCGCCGCTGTCCGGGTTTTCGGTCGGTTGGGAGGCGCGTCAGGGCGCCGCCACGGCACTCGCGGAAGAGCCCACGGATGGGCTCGCGGCAGGCAAGTGGGTGCATCCGCGAGAACGACGGGCGCAAGAATCCCTGAGGTCGATTCTGCTCACTGCTCTCCTCCACCTGCCCTCCGCCGAGGGCGCCTGGATCGCACTCCGAGCTCGGGCGCGAGGCCCGGACGCGAGACGATCTTCATGTTGTGTGGAGGGATTACACGTTTGCGCCCGGTGCCTGGACGCCACCCGTACGGGTAGTTATGGGGCTGGCCGGGGGTGGGGGCCTGCCCTGCGGCAGGCTCAGGCCGGCCGGCCTACCGGCAATCTTTCGACCAGGCGGATGAGTTCGGCCTGGCGCCGGGCGCCGGTCTTGCGGAAGACCTCGCGCAAGCGCGAGCGCGCTGAACAGCTCGCGGCGATGGTGAATTCCCGGGAATAGCCCCACGCCTGCACCCGCGAAGCCCATAACCTTCATCAGCGCACTTCTCCGGTGCTCGCTTGAAAGTGAAAGCTGCACACGCACCACCAAGCTGCACGCTTGCAGCTCAAGACCTGTGGCATTGCAGTTCCGCAGCTGTACGCGAGCAGATCTACAGCCGCTGTTCCCTAGCCTGGACCTTCATGCATGCAGCAAATGAGTGCGCGGCTGAACCTGTGGAGATTCAACGGTGCAGGTGGTGGCCTACGCCCATGCAACTCAAGAGTGCACGCTTGCAGGTTCAGGGGGACTCGCGGCCATCGAGGAGCCGATCGGCAGTAGCTGCGCGGAGCAAACCTGCGGTGAAAGCCTCAGCTCCAGCCCCCCACTTCCAGCGCCAAGCCGATTCCTGCGCAGACCGCCAGCGTCAGCAGCAGGTTCACGCGCAGCACGAGCAGCGCGATCATCGCGCCGGCGCTCAAGGCCAGCGCCGGCAGCTCGATCGTGGCGACGTCCGGAACCGGCAGCTGCAGGCCGAACTGCGTGTAACGTCCGACCTCGCCGAACAGCACGTGCAGCGAGAACCAGATCGACAGGTTGAGGATCACGCCGACGACGGCGGCGGTGATCGCGGTCAGCGCGGCGTTCATCCAGACGTTGCCGCGCAGGCGCTCGATGTGCGGGGCGCCGAGGAAGATCCACAGGAAACACGGCACGAAGGTGACCCAGGTCGACAGGCTGCCACCCAGCACGCCGGCCAGCAGCGGATCGATCGAGCCCGGGTTGCGATAAGCCCCCAGAAAGCCGACGTAGGTCAGCACGAGGATCAGCGGCCCCGGCGTGGTTTCGGCGAGCGCGAGCCCGTGGGCCATCTCGCCGGGCTGCAACCAGCCGTAGCGTTCGACCGCCTGCTGCGTCACATAGGCCAGCACGGCATACGCGCCGCCGAACGTCACCACGGCCATCTTGCTGAAGAACAAGGCCTCCTGCGTGTAGACGTTGCGCGCTCCGAGCACGATCAGCAGCAGCGCGACCGGCAGCAACCAGAGCAGCACACCGGAGAGCAGCACCCGCAGCGTCCACGGCGTCGCGGCCCGCGGCGTGACCAGATCTTCGTCCTCGTCGTCATGGGCACGCCCGGCCGACAGGACCACCTTCGGCGCGTAGCGCGCCGCGAGCAGGCCGAGCGCACCGGCGGCGAGGATGATCAGCGGAAACGGAACACCGAACGCGAAGATCGCGACGAAGGCGGCGAGCGCCAGGCCGTACAGCGCCCGATGCTTGAGCGCCTTGCGCCCGACCCGGAACACCGCCTCGACGACGATCGCGAGCGTCGCCGCCTGCATGCCGAGCAGCAGGCCCTGCATCCAGCCCAGCTCGCCGAAGCTCACGTAGGCGATGGCGATCAGCGTCATCAGCACGAAACCGGGCAGCACGAACAGCAGGCCCGCGGCGAGCCCGCCCGCGGTCTTGTGCAGCAGCCAGCCGATGTAGGTCGCAAGCTGCTGGGCCTCCGGCCCGGGCAGCAACATGCAGTAGTTCAGCGCATGCAGGAAACGCGTCTCGGAAACCCAGCGCTTCTCCTCGACGACGATGCGATGCATCAGCGCGATCTGCCCGGCCGGGCCGCCGAAATTGATGAAGCCGATCTTGAGCCAGACCAACAAGGCTTGGCGGAACGTGGGCGATTGCAGGCGAGCGGAGCCGGCGGGCGGGCTCGAAGGGTTCGACATGGTGTGGGGCGTATTGTCTTGTCGCGCGACATTACGCCATCGGCGAAGAAGCCGTGATTTCAATGCGGCTTCGATGCCGACGACGGCCCACGGATGACGGATTTCCGTCCATCGTCATGCGGCCCTTCGGCGCCTAGCATCCGGACATCGTCGCCTGGAGCATGCGCCATGAGTTGGGAGCAGATCGAACGACCCGTCCTCGGGCATCGCATCGGCGGTCACGTCGTCATGCGTGGCGAGGGCGCGCTGGCGGTCGAAGACCCGTGCAGCGCGCGGCCCTATGGCGAGATTCCGATCGCTTCGGCGGCCGAGGTCGATGCCGCCGTCGCCGCCGCCAAGGCCGCGTTCCGCGCCCCGGCCTGGCGCCAGCTCGCACCGCTCGCGCGGGAGCGCCTGCTGCACAAGCTCGCCGATGCGATCGAGGCCGATGCGCCGCACATGGCCGCGCTCGAAGCGCTCGACACCGGACGCCCGATCGCGCTGACCGAGACGGTCGACATTCCGGGCGCCTGCGCCTGGCTGCGCACCTACGCGGGCTGGCCGACCAAGCTGCACGGCCGCGCGGGCTCGCTGGCCGCGGCGACGATTCCGCATCACGCCTACGTGCGACGCGAGCCGGTCGGCGTGGTCGCCGCGATCACGCCGTGGAATTTCCCGCTGATCCTGAGCCTGTTCAAGATCGCGCCCGCACTCGCGGCCGGCTGCACGGTGGTGCTCAAGCCGGCGCCCGAAACGCCGCTGACCGCGCTGCGCCTGGCCGAACTCGCGCTGCAGGTCGGCTTTCCGCCCGGCGTGCTCAACGTGGTGCTCGGCGACGGAGCGAGCACCGGCGCCGCGCTGGTCACGCATCCGGACGTGGCGAAGATCGCGTTCACGGGCTCGACTGCCACCGGGCAGGCGATCCTTGGTGCCTCGGTGCCCGAACTCAAGCGCGTCACGCTCGAACTCGGCGGCAAATCGCCTTCGATCATCTGCGCCGACGCCGATCTGTCGCGCGCGATTCCCGAAGCGGCGATGGCCTGCTTCTTCAACTCCGGCCAGGTCTGCTACGCGGGCACGCGGCTCTACGTGCATCGCTCGCAATACGAAGCCGTGCTGCAGGGGCTCGCCGAGGTCGCCGGCACGCTGAAACTCGGCCCGAGCTGGTCGCGCGACAGCGCGCTCGGCCCGCTGATCAGCGCGCGCCAGCGCGACAAGGTCGATGGCCTGGTCAGCCGCGCGCGTGCCTCGGGCATCGCCGAAGTCGGGCCGCGCGGGGCGGCGCCCGAGCACGGTCACTACTACGCACCGACGATCCTGCGCGACGTACCGCCCGAAGCCGAGATCGCAAGCGAAGAAGTGTTCGGCCCGGTGCTCGCGGTGACGGCTTTCGACGACGTCGACGAGGCCATCGCGATGGCCAACGACAGCGTCTACGGCTTGGCCGCCCACGTCTGGACGCGTGATTTGCGCATCGCCCATCATGCGTCGGCCCGGCTCGAAGCCGGGACCGTGTTCGTCAACTGCATGTTGCTGGCCGATCCGTCGTTTCCGTTCGGCGGCATGAAGAAATCCGGCATCGGCCGCGAGAACGGAGCCGAGGTCTTCGATGCCTATCTCGAAACCAAGTCGGTCGTCATCGCGCTGAACTGAGCCGCCGCGAGAGGAGAACAACAAAATGAAAATCACCGCCGCCGTCGCGCGCGCCGCGAACGCCGACTTCACGATCGAGCCGGTGGAACTCGACGATCCGCGCGACGACGAAGTGCTTGTGCGCGTCGCCGGTGTCGGCATCTGCCACACCGATCTGATCGCACGCGACCAGCACATTCCGGTTCCGCTGCCGGCCGTGCTGGGGCATGAGGCTTCTGGCGTCGTCGAGCGCGTCGGTGCTCGGGTTCGCAAGGTCAAGGCCGGTGATCGCGTGGTGCTGAGCTTTTTGTCCTGCGGCCATTGCGAGCGCTGCGAACACCGTGAGCCCAGCTACTGCCATTCGTTCGTCGCACTCAATTTTCCGGGTGTTCGCGCGGACGGCAGCTCCGGCATGCGCATCGGCGAACAAAGCGTTTCGGGACGGTTCTTCGGCCAGTCCTCGTTCGCGACGCATGCGCTCGCGCACGAGCGCAACGTGGTCAAGGTGACGGACGAGGTCGCGCTCGAACTGCTGGGGCCGCTCGGCTGCGGCTTCCAGACCGGGGCTGGCGCGATCATGCGGTCGCTGGCCTGCGAGGCGGGTTCGTCGGTCGCGATCTTCGGTTGTGGGGCCGTCGGCATCGCGGCCGTGATGGGCGCAGCGATCCAGCGCTGCAAGACCATCATCGTCGTCGAGCCGCAGGCTTCGCGTCGCAAGCTCGCGCTCGAACTCGGCGCCACGCATGCGATCGATCCGATGCATGAGGACACCGCGGCGCGCATTCGCGAAATCGCAGCGGCCGGCGTTCGCTATGCCTTCGACAGCACGGGTATCGGGCCCGTGATCGAAACCGCGCTGGGCGCTCTGGCCCTGCACGGCACGCTCGGCGTCGTCGCGGCCGCGACGCCCGACACCAGCATCGCGCTCAACTTGACCGCGGCCGTCATCGGCGGCTGGACCATCAAGGCGATTCTCGAAGGCGACAGCGACCCCGACGAGCTGATTCCGGAGCTGGTTCGCCACTATCGCGAGCAGCGCTTCCCGCTCGATCGCGTGATCCAGACCTTTCCGCTCTCGCGCATCAACGAGGCGGTGGCCGCGCAGCATCGCGGCGACTGCATCAAGGCCGTGCTGATTCCCTGATGATTCCCTGAGTCTGGATCGGATCACGTCCATGCACATTCACGATCATGCCCTCGCGAAGCCCGAAGCCCCGGCGGTCGTCATGGACGACGGCGAGGCGCTGAGCTTTCGCGCACTCGATCGCGGCTCGATCGCGCTCGCGAATCACTTCATGGCGCTCGGCCTGCAACGCGGCGACGTCGTCTCGATCGTCATGGAGAACCGGCCCGAGTATTTCGTCGTCGTCTGGGCCGCTCTGCGCTACGGCCTCTATCTGACGCCGATCAACTGGCATCTCAAGCGCGACGAAGTCCGGCATATCATCGACGACTCCGATTCGAAGCTGCTCGTGAGTTCCGAAGCGCTCGACGCACTCGCCGACGAGGTCTGCGCGAATACCGGCTGTGCGCTCAGGGTCAGCGTCGGCGACAACGCAATTTGGCAGGCGATCGTCGAGGCCATGCATGGGCCGGTGCCGGTCGCTGCGCGGTTCGATGAGACCGAAGGCCTCATCATGTACTACTCCTCGGGCACGACCGGCAAACCCAAGGGCATCAAGCGCAAGATGCTGTTTCCGCCGCTCGGCACGCCGGCGCCCGTCGAGGCCTACATCCGCACGGCCTACGGCGTCGGACCCGACACCGTTTATCTATCGCCGGCCCCGCAGTATCACGCGGCCCCGCTCAACTGGTGTCTCGCGGTGCAACGCAGTGGCGGCGCCTTGGTGGTGATGCGCAAGTTCGATCCGGTGCGCGTGCTGCAGCTGATCCGCGAACACCGGGTCACGCATGCGCAGTTCGTGCCGACGATGTTCGTGCGCATGCTCAAGCTGCAGCCCGAAGATCGTGAAGGCCACGATTTTGCGAGCCTGCGCGTCGCCGTTCATGCCGCCGCTCCATGCCCGCCCGAGGTCAAGCGCGACATGCTGCGCTGGTGGGGGCCGGTCATTCACGAGTACTACGGTGGCAGCGAGAGCAACGGCGTCACCGCCCTGGGCCCCGAAGACTGGATCGCCAAGCCCGGCTCGGTCGGTCGCGCGGTGCTCGGCCAGTTGCATATCTGCGATGCGGACGGAAACGAACTGCCCGCCGGCGAGATCGGCGACGTCTACTTCTCGGGCATGCCGGATTTCCACTATCACAAGGATCCCGAGAAGACCCGCGCGGCCTATAACCGCCACGGCTGGAGCACGCTCGGAGACATCGGCTACGTCGATGCGGACGGCTATCTTTTTCTCACCGATCGCCAGGCTTTCATGATCATCTCCGGTGGCGTGAACATCTACCCGCAGGAAATCGAAAACCTGCTCGTCACGCATCCGAGCGTGATGGACGTGGCCGTGGTCGGCGTTCCGCATGCGGAGTTCGGAGAAGAAGTCGTCGCGGTCGTGCAGCTGCGCGATCCTTCGGCTGCGAGCGAAGCGCTCAAGCAGGACCTCGCGCAGTTCTGCCGCGATCAGCTCGCCGGCTTCAAGTGCCCTCGCCGCTTCGTGTTCGATGAAGCCCTGCCGCGCATGCCCAACGGCAAGCTGCTCAAGCGGCTCATCAAGTCTCAGCTCGGCGCGGCCTGAGGCGATCGCGAGCCGAGCACGGCCATCAGCGAGGTTCGGTTGCGCACCGCGTGCTTGCGGTAGATGCGACGCAAATGGTTTTCGACGGTGAACTCGGAGAGCCTCAGCTGAGCCGCGATCTGCTTGTTGCTGCGGCCACAGCACAGCGCATCGACGACGTCCTGCTCGCGCCCGGTCAAGGCCACATCGGGGCGCACACTGGTTTGCGGCGGGAACGCGGAGCGCACGATCGCGGAAGCCGTTCGCCGGAACAGGCGTCGCGTCGAATCGCGCACCGGCTGAGCCGAAAGATGCGCGCGCTCGCGACCCTGTCGCATGAGCCCGAGCACCAGCCAAAGACCGTCGCCCACTTCGTGCACGGATGCGGCGCTCTCGCAATAACCCTGGCGCCGCATGAATTCCCAGTACGGCCGGGTTCGCCGGCTCTGGTCCCAGCTTTCGACTTCCGCCTGATCGAAGACGTGCAGGTCCGCGGGCGCCTGCGCAAGCCGGTCGGCTGCGAGCAGCAGAAACGGATCGAGCGCGCAGATCGAATCGCGATAGGCGTGGTTGATCTCGTTCGTCGGCCCCAGATTGAACAGAAAGCGGGTGCGCTCGACCGGCGCTTCGCGATCGAACAGAAACAGCGTCGCACTGCTGGCGCCGGCTCCATCGGAGATGCTGCGCAGCAGTTCCACGTCTTCGCGAACGATCAGGTTCATCACCGGCTCCCGATGAAGTCCGGCTTGCGCTTCTGCAGGAAGGCCGCCACGCCTTCGCGGCATTCGGCGCTCGCTCCGGCGGCGACGATGGATTCGACCTCGGCGTCGAGCTGATCGCCCAGGCTGCGAGTCGCGCCTTCGATGAGCAGCCGCCGTGCGGCACCGACCGCGGCGGTTGGCGCCTGCGCAAGACGCTGCGCATAGGCTTGCGCTTGTTCGGCCAGCGCCGCGTCATCGACCACGAGCGTGGCCAGACCTAGCGCTGCGGCCTCTTCGGCGCCGACTCTCCGGCCGGTCAGGATGATCTCCTGCGCTCGACGCAGACCCACCACGCGAGGCAGCCACCAGCTCATGCCACCATCCGGCGTCAGGCCGAGGCTGCCGTAAGCCGCGCTGAAATGCGCCGAGCGTGCCGCGAGCACCAGATCGCCGATGAGCGCCAGGCTCAAGCCCGCGCCTGCGGCCGGGCCGTTGACGACGGTGATCAGCGGCTTGCGCATGCGTGCGAGCTGCATGAGCGCCTCGTGCAAAGTCGTCGCGAGCTCGCGCAGGAACTCGGGGATGGCCTCGCCAGCCGCCGAAAAAGCCGTGATGTCCCCGCCCGCGCAGAACATGCGGCCCGCACCGGTCAGCACGACGCAGCGTATCGAGGCATCGGCTTCGCAGCGCTGCGCGGCATCGAGCAGGGCCGCCGCCATGTCGAGATCGATCGCATTGCCGGCGGCGGGCCGATCGAGCACGAGGCGTGCGATCGATCCTTGCCGTTCGAATTTCAAGGCTGCGGGTTCGGCGGACATCGGCTCGCTCCGGTTGCGCCGCCTGGCTCAGCGGCAGGCGTCCATCTGCCCGCACGCCAGCGCGACGAGGCGTGGAAAGCAGCGCGCCCGCTCCTGCGCATGCTTCGATGCGGCCGTGCCGCGAATCACGCGTCCCTTGATGCCATGGAAGATCGCGGCCATGCGGAAGAAATTGAACGCCAGGTAGAAGTCGTAAGCGGGCATCGCCGCACGCCCGGTCCGTGCGCAGTACGCGGCCACGTAGTCGCGTTCGGACGGAATGCCGAGCGCTTCCACGTCGGTGCCGCCAAGCCCGGCGACGATGTCGGGCGGCATGCGGTACATCATCGCGTGATAGGCGAAGTCGGCCAGCGGATGGCCGAGCGTCGACAGCTCCCAGTCGAGCACCGCGAGCACGCGCGGCTCGGTCGGGTGAAAGATCATGTTGTCGCAGCGAAAATCGCCGTGGATCAGGCGGGTTTCGTCATCGCCCGGCGGAATGTTGGCAGGCAGCCATTCGATCAGCCTGTCCATGCCGGCGTCGCGGCCGGCATCGGTATCGTCCAGATACTGGCGCGACCAGCGCGCGATCTGGCGCTCGAAATAATTGCCGGGCTTGCCGTAGTCGGCGAGGCCGATCGCCTCGTGGTCGAGGCGATGCAGCTGCGCGAGCGTCTCGTTCATGGCGTCGAAGTAGCGCGGTCTTTGCGCCTGCGCCACTTGCGGAAAGCGCGCGTCCCAGAAGATGCGCCCTTCGACCATCTCCATGACGAAGAACCAGGTTCCGATCACGCCGGCGTCCGTGCACAGGCCATGCACCCTGGCGACCGGAAAGCCCGTTGCCGACAACGCCGACAGCACCCGGGCCTCGCGCTCGACCGCATGCGCGCCCTTGACCAGTTCGCCAGGCGGCTTGCGGCGCATCACGTAGCTGCGCGCGGGCGTGACGAGCTTGTAGGTCGGGTTGGACTGCCCGCCCTTGAATTGCTCGACGGTCAACGGACCTTCATAGTCCGCAACGTTCGCCTGCAGCCAGCGCGCGAGCACCGCCTCGTCAAAGCGATACGCCTCGCGCACCGGCGTCGTGCCCGCATTCGCCTCCTGCCCCACTGCGCTCATGTCGCGCTCCCGCGTCGCCAGTCACGCTGTATTTTCTTCGCCAGCGACCATTTGTGCACCTCGGTCGGCCCGTCGTAGATGCGAAACGCGCGAATCTCGCGAAACACCTGCTCGACGATGGTGTCGCCGCTGACACCGGTTCCGCCCATGACCTGCACGCAGCGATCGGCCACGCGCATGAGCGCTTCGGAGACCGCGACCTTGGCCATCGAGCTTTCGGCGATTCCATTGGCGCCCGCATCGAGCACATCGGCACACCAGTCGATCATGAGCTCGGCCTGGCGCAGATCGATCAGATTGTCCGCGAGCATGAAGCCCACGCCTTCGTGCTCGATCAGCGGCTTGCCGAAAGCCTGGCGACGATTGGCGTAGTCGGTCGCGATCTCGTTCGCGCGCGTGCAGGCGCCAAGCCAGCGCATGCAGTGCGACAGGCGCGCGGGTGCGAGCCGCAGTTGCGCGTAGGCGAAGCCTTCGCCACTGCGGCCGAGCATCTGCTCCTGCGGCACGCGCAGGTCTTCGATCGCGACGACGGCGTGCCCGCCCGGCATCGAATCGTCGATCGTGTCGAGCAGGCGCTCGATGCGGATCGCCGGATGCGGCAGTTCGACCAGGAACATGCAGGCGCCGTCGTCGGACCTGGCCATCACGATGCCGACGCCCGCGCCCGCCGCGCCGGTGATGAAGGCCTTGCGACCATTGACGATCCAGTCGTTTCCATCCCGACGACAGCTCGTCTTCATCATCGACGGATCGGAGCCTGCGCCGCCTTCGGCGGCCGGCTCGGTCATGAAGAACGCGGAGCGCACCGCGCCCGAAACCAGCGGCTTCAGAAAGCGCTCGCGAATCAGCGGACTGCCGACCTTGGAGAGCAGCAACATGTTGCCCTCGTCTGGAGCCGCGGTATTGTAGGCCAGCGGGCCGAGCGGAGACAGGCCACTCATGCGCAGCACGTAGGCGGTTTCGCGCTGAGTCAGATGCGAGCCGTCTTCGAGCACGTGCGGCGTCATCACGCCGGCGTCGCGCGCGAGCCCGCGCAACTCGTGCACCAGCGCATCGGTCGGCCCATGCGAGTCGCGGCGCGGATCGCGTTCATACGGCGCCACGACATCGCGCACGAAGCGCTCGACGCGCAGGCCGATCTGCTGCGCTCTTTCGCTGATGCCTGCCGTCTGGATGGCTTCGCTGTGCATGCCGATCAGGCCCTGACGAAACGCATCGGCAGATGGCGGATTCCGTCGATGAAGTTCGAGCGGATGCGCGCGACTTCACCGGCGATCTCGAAATGCTCGCAGCGCTGCACGAGCTCTTCGAGAAACACGCGTATCTGCATCTCCGCGAGCCGGCTGCCGGCGCAGACGTGCGCGCCGGCGCCGAAGCCACGATGCTTGACGATCGGCCGCGTGATGTCGAAGCGATCCGCATTGGTCCAGATGTCGGCATCGCGGTTCGCGGACGGATACCAGAACAGCAGCTTGTCGCCCTTGGCGATCTTCACGCCGCGAATCTCGGTGTCTTCCATCGCCGTGCGACGCATGTGCATGACCGGCGAGACCCAGCGCACGATCTCGTTGACCGCGCCCGGAATCAGGCTCGCATCGGCGCGCAGGGCGGCCCACTGATCGGGATTCTGCGCGAGCGCGATGAGGCCGCCCGAGATCGAATTGCGCGTGGTCTCGTTGCCACCGACGAGCACGAGCACGACGTTGGCGTAGAAGTCGCGCATCGGCACTTCGCTGCCATCGCGCTCGCGGCTGATCAAGGTGATGAGGTCGGTGCGATCGCTGCCCGCTCTCGATTCCCGCAGCTCGCCGGTGTAGCTCATGAGTTCGCCGAGCACCTGGCCCATGTATTCGGGCGACTGCCGGAAATCCGGATCATCCTCGCCGATCAGCGCATTGGTCCATTCGTAGAGCTTGGACTCGCGCTCCTCGGGCATGTCGAGCAGTTCGGCGAGCGTCTTGATCGGAATCGGAGCCGAAACCCGATCGACGACGTCGAGCACGCCGCCGTCCGGCACCGCGTCGAGCAGCTTGACGATGCGCGCCCGGATGCGCGCCTCCATCTCGACGAGCCGCGGCGAGGTCACCGCCTGCATGACCATCGTGCGCTGCTGCACCTGCTTGGGCGGATCGCGCGAGATGAACGGAATGCCGATCGGGCTCTCCGAGCCGGTGCCGGCGACACCCGAGGCCACTTCCTCGAAGATCCGGTGACCGCCGTTTTCGGACGCCGACGAGAACAGCTTCGGGTTCATCGAAGCCTGCGTGATGTCCTCGTACTTGAGCAGCGACCAGAAGCCCGCTCCACCCGACCATTCACTCCAGACCACCGGCGAGCGATCGCGCAGTTCCGCAAACAGCGCATGCGGGAATCCGTTGGCGAACAGATCGGGATCACCGAGTTCGACCGGGGCTATCGGCAACTTGTCGCTACGATTCATGGTGAGCTCTCCAGATGGCGGCCGATCAGAATTCCCAGGCCAGGCGCAGGCCGTAGGTGACCGGGGCGCCGAGCGAGACATTGGTTCCGAAGTCGGCCTGCAGCACGCCGATCTGGTATTTCTCGTCGAGAATGTTGTTGCCGTAGACGGTCGCGCGCAGGTTCCAGGGCTCGTACAGATAGCTCACGCGCACACCGAGCAGGTCGTACTTCCTCTGCCGTGCGACATCGGAGTTCTGCGCGGTGAAGTAGAAGCCGCTGTTGTAGTAGTAATCGCCGCCGACTTCGAGCGGTCCGCCCGGAATCTGCCAGGTCTTGGCGAGCGTGAGCGTGGTGGTGAATTTCGGCGAGCGCGAAATGCGGTTTCCGGTGAAGTCGTTGTTGGTCGAGAAGATGCCGGTGCTCTCGCTGAAGCCGCTGCCGTTCTCGAAGTCCGTGAACTTTGCGTTGATATACGCGCCGCTGAACGTCACCGCGAGGTCATCGACGAGATCGGGCAGCAGGATCGCGCTGATGTCGAAGTCCACACCCTTCACCTCGGCTGCGTTGGCGGTCTCGAAGGTGACGACGCCGCCATTGAGCAGGGAAACGTACTGCACCTGCAGATTGCTGATGTCGTAGTAGAAGCCGGCGCCTGCGAACGTCATCAGGCCATCGAAGAAGCTGCGCTTGACGCCAACTTCATAGGCGCGCGTCTTCTCGGGCTTCACGTAGTCGACGGCCTGCAGCAGCTTGAGCGGGTTGTAGGTTCCGCTCTTGGTCGCCTCCTGGTACGAGGCGTAGATCAGCGTGTCGTCGAAGACGTGAAAGTCGATCGAAGCCTTCGGGCTGAAGCTCTTGGTCGTATGGCTAAGCAGGTTCGAGTCCGGATTGAGCGGAAAGATCGGCGTGGAGCCGCCATCCATGGTTTCGAGACCGTTGTAGGCCTCGACGATGTAGCGCTTCTCTTCCTGATAGCGGCCGCCGAGCGTCAGCGACATCCAGTCGGTCAGGTCGGCCGTGACCTGCGAAAAGTAGGCGATCGACTTGGTGCCGAGCGTGCCGTAGACGACCACGTTGCCGGACGGCAGGTTGGTCTGCAGAAAGCTCGGCAGCTGATCGATCGGCACGAAGTTGAGCAGGGCGCCGCGCAGGTCGTTGACGAGCGATACGCGCTGATGCAGGCCGCCGTCGTAGCCGGATTCGCTGCGGAAGTAGTAGCTGCCGAGAATCCACTTGAGCCATTCGGGGCTCGAGTCGTTCGACAGGATCTGGAACTCGGCCGACTGCACGTCGGCGAACAGCTTGGGCCCTTCGAAGCCGACGAGCGGGCGCGGCGAGCCGTCGTAGTCGTAGGTCGCGGCGGTCTTGATGAGCTGGTCGCTGCCGAGCAGGCGCAGGTTCGCCCACGGCAGGCTCCACTTGATGTCGCCGTAGACCACGCGATTGTCGATCGACTGGTCCGTGCCTTCGTCGAGTTCGCCGCGATAGCCCGTCTGCGGCGTCACGCCGAGCGTGCGCGCAAGCGGGCTCGGAAACGCATTGGTCTGGAACAGCGTACCGGCGCCGTCGGAGCGATAGAGCAGGCCCGCGAGCGTGGCGTCGATGTCCTCGGTCGGAGCCCAGCGCACTTTGAGCCGCGCCGCCTTGCTGACGATGGGATCGAGGCTTTCGCCGTTCGAGTTCGCGCTGACGTTGATGCGTCCGCCCTGGTAGAACTCCTGCGTGTTGTAGAAAGCCGACAGCGAAAATGCGAGCTCGTCGCTGATCGGAATATTGGTGTTGACGCGAGTCTTGAGGACGTTGTAATTCGCGACCTCGCTCTCGACCTGCGTGCGCGCCTCGCTGAAGTCCGGCGCCTTGGTCAGCACGTTGACCGCGCCGCCGACGGCGTTGCGCCCGAACAGGGTGCCCTGCGGCCCCTTGAGCACTTCGATGCGATCGACCGCGCCGAATTCCTGCGCAAGGCCCTGCGAGAACGGAAAGTAGATGTTGTCGATGTAGTAGGCGACGCTCGGATCGCCGAGCAGGAACGCATCCGAGCCGACGCCGCGCAGATAGATCAGCGTGAAGCCGACGGCCTGCGTGATCGTCAGGCCCGGCGTGATGCGCCCGAGCGAAGTCGCATCGGTGACGCCGCGCGCATCGAGGTTGTCTCCACTGAATGCCTGGATCGAGATCGGAACGCTCTGCAGATTCTCTTCACGCTTCTGCGCGGTGACGATGATCTCTTCGACCAGTCGCGAGCGCGGCCCGCCGGCTTCCTTGGTTTCTTCGGCCGCCTCGTCTTGCGGACCCTGGACGGCGATCGTGTCCAGGCCGGATGCGCCATCGGGTGCAGGTGCCGCGGCTTGTTCTGCCGGACCGCTTTCCTGGGTTGCGACGAAAGCCGAATCGGCGGTCGGCACCTCGACCGTCGAAGCTTCGATCTGTGCGGATGCATCGAGAGCCAGCAACAGCAAGCCCACCGGCACGCCCGTGCCGATCACTTTTTTCATTGTCCCCTCTCCTCGCTACGAACGATCGCCCGGCATCGTGGCCGGGCCTTTCGGGTTCTTCGCCCCGTGAAGCGATTCAAGCACACAAAGAGACACTGTGTCTACAACGCGAGACATTACGTCTACCACCAGCCGATCGCAGCTTGCACATTGGTCATTGGCGACCGACGATACGATTCCATCATCCTGTTCGAGCCCGATCTTCCCGATGCCCCGAGCCACGAAAAAAGCCGTCGAAGCGCCCAAGACGCGGTTCCGCCAGCGTCAGAGCGTCGACAGCCGCCTGCTCGAGGGCATGGAAAAGCTGCTGTTGCAGGGCGAGAGCTTTTCGAGTGTTTCGGTGGAGCGGCTCGCGGAAGCCGCAGGCATCGGAAGAGCCACGTTCTACAAGCATTTTCGAGACAAGGGCGAACTCGTCAGCCACTTGTTCGAGCAGGTTCGTCGCGAGATCGTCAGCGCCGCCGGCAGCTGGTTCGAAGATGCATCGACGACCACGCGCGCCGACATGACGCGCAGCTTGCGCGGCATCATCGGCGTCTATCGCGAGCACCACGTCATTCTGTCGGCGATGGCGCAAACCGCTTTGAACAACGAAGATGTCGCGCGTCTATCGAGCCAGATGCGCGAAGAGCTCTGCCAGCAGAGCCGCAAGGCGGTTAAACAGCTGCGACAGGCCAAGCGCGCGCATCCCGAGGCCGACGATTTGATCGCCGATATCCTCACGCTCGCGATCGATCACTGCTCCACCCTGCATCCCGAGATGCTGCAAGGCCGCAGCTTCGATCGCGTGGTCGAGGCTTGGGTGCACATCAGCTGGAACGCGCTCGCCACGACGCAGGCCGACGAATAGTCGGCAATGAAAAAGAAAAAGCCGAGCATCGAGCTCGGCTTTTTTCATTCGCGCCTCGGCCAGCGGCAAGACTCAAAACCGCATTTCGGGCACCTCGTCCGGAACGATCAGCTTGCCGGCCGTCTTGCCGACGATTTCGTCGACGCTGACGCCCGGAGCGCGCTCCTTGAGAATGAAGGCTCCGTTCTCGATCTCGAGATACGCAAGGTCGGTCAGCACGCGCTTGATGCAGCCGGCACCGGTCAGCGGCAGCGAGCATTCGGGCAGCAGCTTGGAGTCGCCCGCCTTGCCGGCGTGCGTCATCGTCACGATGATGTTGTCGGCGCCGACGACCAGATCCATCGCACCGCCCATGCCCTTGACGAGCTTGCCGGGCACCATCCACGAGGCGATGTTGCCGTGCACGTCGACTTCGAAGGCGCCGAGCACGGTCAGGTCGACGTGGCCACCGCGAATCATCGCGAAGGATTCGACCGACGAGAAGATCGACGCGCCCTTGCGCGCGGTGACCGTCTGCTTGCCGGCGTTGATCAGGTCCGCATCGATCTCGGATTCGGTCGGGAACGGTCCCATGCCGAGCAGGCCGTTCTCCGATTGCAGCATCACTTCGATACCGTCCGGAATGTAGTTCGCGACCAGCGTCGGAATGCCGATGCCGAGGTTCACGTAGTAACCGTCGCGCAGTTCGCGGGCGACGCGCTGCGCCATTTGTTCGCGGGTCAAAGCCATGATGTTGTCTCCGTGAACTTCGGTTAGGAACGGACCGTGCGCTTTTCGATGCGCTTTTCGAAACTGCCCTGGATCAGCCGATCGACGTAGATGCCCGGCGTGTGGATCTGCGCGGGATCGAGCGTGCCGGGCGGCACGATCTCCTCGACCTCGACCACGGTGATGCGGCCCGCGGTGGCGACCGCCGGATTGAAGTTCTGCGCCGTGTGCCGATAGATCACGTTGCCGTACCAATCGGCCTTCCAGCCTTTGACGATCGCGAAATCGCCCGTGATCGATTCTTCGAGGATGTAATGACGGCCACCGAACGAGCGGCTCTCCTTGCCCTCGCCGATCTGGGTGCCGTAGCCCGTCGCGGTGTAGAAGGCCGGAATGCCCGCGCCTCCCGCGCGCATCTTTTCGGCGAGCGTGCCCTGCGGCGTCAGCACCACTTCGAGCTCGCCCGAGAGCAGCTGGCGTTCGAACTCCGCGTTCTCGCCGACGTAGGACGCGATCATCTTCTTGATCTGCCGCTGCTCGAGCAGCACGCCGAGGCCGAAGCCGTCGACGCCGCAGTTATTCGAGACCACGGTCAGGCCCGTGACGCCCATGCGGCGAATCTGCGCGATGAGGTTCTCGGGAATGCCGCAGAGACCGAAGCCGCCCGCGAGCACGGTCATGCCGTCCGTGAGGCCTTCGAGCGCCTGCTCGTAACTGCCGACCCGCTTGTCGAAACCTGCCATGGAGCTCCCCGTCGCCTGCCGGCCCCGGAAGATCGGGACTCTCATGGCCCAGTTTGGCCCGACAGGCCTCATTTGTTAATTTTCTTTTTTGGAAGAATTGTTTTGTGAAGCTTATCAATGACCATCCGCCAGCTCCGCGCCTTCATCTGCGTCGCCCAGACCCTGAGCTTCGCCCGCGCCGGTGAACTGCTGCATCTGTCGCAGCCCGCCCTGAGCCTGGCGATACGCGGGCTCGAAGAGTCGCTCGGCGGGCGCCTGCTGAGCCGGACCACGCGCAGCGTGCGCCTGACCCCCGAAGGCGCGACGCTGCTGCCGCTCGCGCTGCGGCTGCTCGCCGAATGGGAAGGCACCACCGATCGGCTGCGCCAGCGCTTCACGCTGCAACAGGGCCATGTGACGGTAGCCGCCATGCCCTCGTTCGCGGCCAACCGGCTGCCGGAGTTGCTGACCCGGTTTCGCGAGGCACATCCGCAAATCGACGTGACGATTCACGACGTCATCAACGAACAGGTGCTCGAACTCGTCACCAGCGGACGCGTCGAGATCGGCTTCTGCTTCGAACCCGAGACGATGCAGCCGTATGGGTTCAGCTCGCTGTTCGACGATCGCTTCGTCGCCGTCGTGGCGGCCAGCTCACCGCTCGCGCAGAAGACCAGCGTGAGTTGGAAGACGCTCAGCGCCGAGCCTTTCATCACGCTGCAACGGCCCTCGACCGTGCGCCATCTGCTCGAGCAGTCGCTGGCGGCCGCCGGCCACGACTTTGCTCCGGCGCTCGAATGCCATCAGCTGTCGACGGTCGGATCGCTGGTCGCCGCGGGGCTCGGCGTCAGCGCGGTTCCGGCGCTGTGCGGCGATCAGATGCAGCGCATGGGCGCGCGCTGCCTGCGCCTTTCGGGACCGATCGTGCGCAGGCGTGTCGGCCTGCTGACGCGACGCGATGCCGAGCTGTCCACGGCCGCGCATGAGCTCATGCGCGTCGCGCTCGGCGCGATAGCCGAGCGTGGATCGATGCCCGCGTCAAGCGGCCGGTGAAGGCGCCTTCATGCCCAGGCGAACCGCTGCGACGACGCTCAGCACCAGCAGCAACCACAGCGCCGGATGGCCGTTTTCGAGCAGCTGGACGATGCCGAACACGGCATTGGAGCTCGCATCGGTTTCGAGCCGCTCGTGACCCGGATGCGCCTGCGCGGCCGCCGGAACCAGGGTGGACCAGACCGCGATGCGCGCGATGGTGGATTTCATGTTCGATCCAATGACGAGCGAGCGCCGAAAGGTAATCATCGGGTGTGACAATTGGTGGATTCGTCATAAGCCTCACACAGGCATGCCCCGCTCCACCAATGAAGAGTCGCGTGGAACGCATAACCGACGGTTATCGATGCGAGGGGCGCCGCCACGGAATCGTGGCATCGATCGAGGAGCGCCCGGTTCCGCAGCGGGGCGCGGTCAAGGGCGAAGTGCTGGCCAAGACGCAGCCGTTCCCAAGGGAATGCCGACGCTCGCTCCGCAGGGCTTTTCACCCGCCGACGCCTGGGGCTTCACCTTTTGTCGACAAGTGGCTCGGCAAGCGCAAGATCGACGAGTTCCGGCCCGGCGTTCATGCCCACAAGCCTCAGGGGCACGATCTTCTTTCCTCGTTCGTACGAGGAACCGCACGCCGTACGTGGTATCGCGGCGGGCGGCTCGATACCTGGGATTCGGTGGTGGCGTACAAGCTCAAGCGGTAGAAAGCCCGGCCGAGAAATTTGCGCTCGGCGACAGGCCCTCTCCCGGTCCTTCGGACCACCCTCTCCCGCAAGCGGGAGAGGGGACCAGCAGTTGGCGCCACGGCAATCGACGCGTCGCACTCACCGCCGTTCCTCTCTCCCGCGCGCGGGAGAGAGTCCCTCGCGCCAGCGAGGGGAGAGAGGGGCCGGCGAATGCTCAGCCACAGCTAGCCGCCGGCACTGCCCCGCAACACCTCCGAAAAATTCCGCACGATCGCCGAGCTCTCGCCCGCGCGCGTCAGCAAGCCGATCTGCAGCGCCTCCGACGCCCCGCGCAGGCGGCGATAGATCAGCCCCTTGCGCTTGAGGTTGTTCATCGAAGCGGGCACCAGCGCAACGCCCAGCCCGCAGGCAACCAGGCTCACCACCGTCTGCATCTGTCGGGCCTGCTGGCCCATGCGCGGTGTGAACCCGCTGCTGCGACAACGCGCGACGATCGCATCGTGCAGGCCCGGCGCAAGCTCGCGCGGCGGGGCGATGAACGTCTCTTCGCTGAAGCGTCGCAGATCGGTCGCCCGGTCCGCTCCGGCGAGCGGATGCCGCGCCGGTAGCGCGAGCAGCAGTTCCTCCTCGATCAGCGGCTCGAACTTCAGATCGGCTTCCCGCACCGGACCGAGCGCGAGCGCCAGGTCGAAGCGGCCATTGCGCAGCGCCTGCACCTGCTGGTCGGTCGTCGCCTCGTGCAGCTCGACTTCGATGCGCGGATAGCGCGTGCGGAAGTCCTTGAGCGCCGGCGGCAGCACGCCGTAGTCGACGATCGACACGAAGCCGATCGACAGCGTTCCGACCTCGCCGAGCTCGGCCTGGCGCGCTCGCTTCTTCGCGCCGTCGAGCCTCGCGAGCGCGGCTTTCGCGTCCTCGTAGAACAGCGCTCCGGCCGGTGTCAGCTCCACTCCGCGCGGCGAGCGATTCAGCAGCCGGACGCCGATCTCGTCTTCGAGGCGCTTGATCTGGATCGACAGCGGCGGCTGCGATACATGCAGGCGCTCGGCCGCGCGCGAGAAGTTGCACGCGTCGGCAACGGCGATGAAGTAGCGAATCTGCCGAAGGTCCATCGTAGCTCCACTATTTACGATCGATATGGCGACCGCATGCCAATTATATTGGCCGCTATGGCGCGGTATCGGGAAGATGGCGGCCTCGGCACACCGCCACCGCCCACAGGAAGCCCCGATGCCCGCCCTTCGTTCCCGCACCAGCACCGCCGGCCCGCTGATGGCCGGCGCCCGCTCGCTCTGGCGAGCCACCGGCATGACCGACTCCGACTTCGGCAAGCCGATCATTGCCATCGCCAACTCGTTCACGCAGTTCGTGCCCGGCCACGTGCACCTGAAAGACCTCGGCCAGCTCGTCGCCGGTGAAATCACGCGAGCCGGCGGCGTCGCGCGCGAGTTCAACACCATCGCGGTCGACGACGGCATCGCCATGGGCCACGACGGCATGCTCTACAGCCTGCCCTCGCGCGAGCTGATCGCGGACAGCGTCGAGTACATGGTCAACGCGCACACGGCCGATGCGCTCGTCTGCATTTCGAATTGCGACAAGATCACGCCGGGCATGCTGATGGCCGCGATGCGGCTCAACATTCCGACCGTGTTCGTCGCCGGCGGGCCGATGGAAGCCGGCAAGCGCAAGGTGGACGATCGTGTCATTCCGCTCGACCTCGTCGACGCGATCGTCGCCGGAGCGAATGCCGATCTCGCCGACTCCGAGCGCCAGCAGATCGAGCAGGCCGCCTGCCCGACCTGCGGCTCCTGCTCGGGCATGTTCACCGCCAACTCGATGAACTGCCTGCTCGAAGCGCTCGGCCTCGCCTTGCCGGGCAACGGCTCGCTCGTCGCGACGCATGCCGATCGCGAGCGCCTGTTTCGCGAATCCGGGCGCCTGATCGTGGAGCTCGCGCGCCGTCATTACGAACTCGACGATCCACGCACATTGCCGCGCCAGATCGCGACCAAGGCCGCGTTCGAAAACGCAATGTCGCTCGACATCGCGATGGGCGGCTCGACCAACACCGTGCTGCATCTGCTGGCCGCCGCGCACGAAGGCGCGGTGGATTTCACGCTCGCCGACATCGATCGCATTTCGCGGTTCGTGCCGACGCTCTGCAAGGTCGCGCCCGCGAGCGCCTATCACATGGAGGACGTGCACCGCGCCGGCGGCGTGATGGCGATACTCGCCGAGCTCAAGCGCGCCGGGCTCATCGACGGCAGCGTGGCGACCACGCACGCAAGCTCGCTTGCTGCAGCGATCGACGCCTGGGACATCCGTCAGGCGCAAGACACGGCGGTGCGCGAGTTCTATTCGGCGGCCGCAGCCGGCGTGCCGAGCCGCACCGCGTTTTCGCAGAGCAGCCGCTACGAATCGCTCGATCTCGATCGTGAGCGCGGCTGCATCCGCTCACGCGAGCACGCCTACAACCCGGATGGCGGACTCGCCGTGCTGACCGGCAATCTCGCCACGCAAGGCTGCATCGTCAAGACCGCCGCGGTGCCGCCGCAGATGCTGACTTTCGAAGGCCCGGCGCGCATTTTCGAAAGCCAGGACGCGGCCAGCGCCGCGATACTCGGCGACCAGGTGAAGGCCGGCGACGTCGTGGTGATCCGCTACGAAGGCCCGCGTGGCGGCCCGGGCATGCAGGAGATGCTGTATCCGACCACGTATCTGAAAACCAAAGGCCTGGCGACGCGCTGCGCGCTGATCACCGACGGTCGCTTCTCGGGCGCGAGCGCCGGGCTTTCGATCGGCCATGTCGCGCCCGAAGCAGCCGCGCACGGCACGATCGGGCTGCTCGAAGACGGCGATCGCATTCGCATCGACATCGTCGGCCGCAGCATCAACGTCGAGCTCGGCGACGCGGAGCTCGACGAAAGACGCCGTCTGCGCGTTGCGCGCGGCTGGCGTCCGTCCGCGCCGAGGCCGCGCAAGCTCAGCACCGCCCTGAAGGCTTATGCGCTGCTCGCGGGCGGAGCGGATATCGGGGCCGTGCGCGAGCTGCCGGAGGGCTGAGCGCCGGCAAGCTCCGAACCATGCGATCGCACTCGGTCATGCAAGCTCAACCCGCGAGCCGGGCCGGCGTCGCCGCAGCGGCCGCTGGCGCCTTGTTCTGGCGATGGAACAGCCGGTCGAGTGCCAGATAGACCACGGGCGTGGTGAACAGCGTGAGCAACTGGCTCAGCAACAGTCCGCCCACCACCGCGATACCGAGCGGCTGGCGCAGCTCGGAGCCCGTGCCGATGCCCAAGGTCAGCGGCACCGCGCCGAGCATCGCGGCGAGCGTCGTCATCATGATCGGCCTGAAGCGCACGAGGCAGGCCTGGTGGATCGCCTCGGCCGGCGACAGGCCCTGCTTGCGCTGCGCTTCGAGCGCGAAATCCACCATCAGGATGCCGTTCTTCTTGACGATGCCGATCAGCAGCACGACACCGATCATTGCCATGATCGAGAACTCGAAGCCGAGCGCCCACAGCAGCAGGATCGCGCCGATGCCGGCCGAGGGCAGCGTCGACAGGATCGTCAGCGGATGCACGAAGCTTTCATAGAGCACGCCGAGGATGATGTAGACCGCGAGCAGTGCGGCGAGGATCAGCAGCGGTTGCGAGGCGAGCGAATCCTTGAACGCCTGCGCGTTGCCGCGGAAAGAGCCCGTGTATTCGCCCGGCATGCCGATATCGGCCTGGGCCCTGGCGACGAGTTCGACCGCGTCACCGAGCGCCACGCCCTTGGCGAGATTGAACGAAATGTTCACCGACGGGAACATGCCGTCGTGCGTGATCGACAGCGGCCCATTGGTGGCGGGCTCGTTGGTCACCATCGCCGGCAGCGGCACCATCTGCCCGCTCAGCGGCGAGCGCAGGTGGAAATAATCCAGGCTCTGGCGGCGCCCGCGCTGCTGCTCGTCGATCTCGAGAATGACCTTGTACTGATTGGTTTCGGTCTGGTATTCGCTGATCTGGCGCTGGCCGAAGGCATCGTAGAGCGCCTGGTCGATGTCCTCCGTGCTGATGCCGAAGCGCGCCGCGGCGACGCGGTCGATGGTCAGGCGCGTGATCGAAGCGCCGAGCTGCTGGTCGCTCGAGACGTCGCGCAGCTGCGGCATCTCGCGCAGGCGGTCGGTCAGGCGCGCGGCCCAGCTCGCCAGCTCGGTGCTGTCGGGGCCCTTGAGCATGAACAGGTATTGCGCGCGCGAGGAGTTCGCCCCGAGGTTGATGTCCTGCGCGCTGCGCAGGAACAGCTGGATGCCGAGCACGTCCTCGAGCTGGGGCCGCAGGCGCGCGATGAATTCTTCGGCTGACACGTCGCGCTGGTTGCGATCCTTGAGCACGATGAAGAAGCGCCCGCTCGACAGCGAGCCGCCGCCGAAGCTCGAGCCGATCGACTGGTTGTAGCCGAGCACGGCCGGATCGGCGCCGACGATCTTCGCGAGTTGCAGGTGCTTCTCGCGCATGTCCTCGAACGAAATGTCCTCGGCCGCCTGCGAAGTGCCGTAGACGAAGGCGGTGTCCTGCAACGGGAAGAAGCCCTTCGGCACGAGCACGTAGCTCATCGCGGCCGCGGCGACCGTCAGCCCGAAGCCGGCCAGCACGAGGCGCTGGTGCCGCAGCGACCAGCGCAGCCCGCGATCGTAGAAGGCGAGCAGGCGATCGGAGAAACCGCCGGCCACGTGTCCGGCATGCGCGGGAGCCCGCATGAAGCGCGAGGCCAGCATCGGCGCGAGCGTCAGCGAAGCGAGCACCGAGATCAGCACCGCGGCCTTCAGGGTCAGCGAAAATTCGCGGAACAGCCGCCCGACGACGCCGCCCATGAACAGCAGCGGGATGAAGGCCGCGACCAGCGAGAAGCTGATCGAGACGACGGTGAAGCCGATCTCGGCGGCCCCCTTGAGCGCAGCCTCGCGCATGCCTTCGCCGGCTTCGAGATGCCGATGGATGTTTTCGACGATGACGATCGCATCGTCGACCACGAAGCCGACCGCGACGATCACCGCCACCAGCGTGAGATTGTTGATCGAGAAGCCGAGTGCGTACATCGCCGCGGCCGTCGCCACCAGCGAAACGCACAGCACCGAGGCGACGATCATCGTCGCCGAAACCTGTCGCAGGAACAGGCCCATGATCAGCACCACGAGGCCGATGGTGACGACCAGCGTGATCTCGATTTCGTGGATCGACGCGCGGATCGTGCGCGTGCGGTCGTTGAGCACTTCGAACTCGACATGCGCCGGCAGCAGCTCGCGCAAGCGCGGCATCGCCGCCTTGATGCGCTCGGCGGTGTCGACGATGTTCGCGCCGGGCTGGCGCCGCACGATCAGCGCGACGCCGGCGACCCCGTTCTGCCAGGCCTGCGCGTAGTCGTTTTCGGCCCCGAAGCCGATGCGCGCCACGTCGCCGAGAAACACCGGGTTTCCGTCGCGATAGCTGACGACGAGGTTCTCGTAGCCGCGCGGCTCGAAGATCTGGTCGTTGGTCTGCAGCGTGGACACACGGTCGCGCCCGAACAGCGCGCCCTTGGCCTGGTTGACGCTCGCGGTGCGCACGGCATTGCGAATGTCGGCCAGCGTGAGCCCGAGCGCGGCGAGCTTCTCGGGTGAGGCCTGCACGCGCAGCGCCGGCTTGCGCTGGCCGCTCAGGTCGATCTGCGCGACACCGTCGATCTGCGAGATCTGCCGGGCGATCAGCGTTTCGGCGATGTCGGAGAGCTCGGTCAGCGTCATCAGCGGCGACTGCAGGCGCAGCACCAGCACCGGACTGTCGTTCGCGTTGACCTTGCGCCAGGTCGGCAGGTTCGGCAGATCGGCCGGCAGTCGGCCTGCGGCCGCGTTGATCGCCGACTGCACTTCCTGCGCGGCTTCGTTGATGTCCTTGTCGAGCGTGAACTGCAGGTTGATCGAGGTGTTGCCGAGCGAACTCGCGGAGGTCATCTCGATGACGCCGGGCACCGAGCTGAGCTGCACTTCGAGCGGCGTGGCCACCGCCGAAGCCATCGTCTCGGGACTCGCGCCGGGCAGCGAGGCGCTGATCTGGATCGTCGGCAGATCGGCTTCGGGCAAGGGCGATGTCGGCAGCTGCGGAAACGCGAGAGCACCGAGCAGGATGACGCCCAGGGTCAGCAGCGCGGTCGCCACCGGATGCCCGACGAACCAGGCCGACAGCCCCGACCGGCTCAGCTGGCTCTGGGCGCGGCTCAAATGTACTTCCGAGCCTTCGTTCATGAAGCAATCTCCACTGCTCGCACGATGTTCTGCATGTTCGCGGCTCTGGTTCGAAGTCCGCTTCTAGGGCAAGGAGTATGCCCGTACGCAGATCGGCCAGGAGCCTTGCGCAAACCCCGTTGCGCAAGGCGATTGTGCGCCGCCGGGCCACGCCTCCCTGAGCGCGCATGCGCAGCAATCAACAACCAGGCACGCCGTTTTGCTGCGTATGAGTCAGCGCCGCGGCGAGGGCCGATCGGTGCGCGGCGTCGATTCCGCCTGCTTCGATCGCGTCGCGGCATCGGGCCCGGCGTGGCGCTCGTCCCGCAACAGCCAGGTGCGCAGATCGGCGAGCGAAACCTGGCCGAAATGTTCGATGCGCAGCAGGCTTTCGATCGGCGTCGCAGCGACTTGGTCTTTCGACTGGAAACCATGGGCCCGCAGCGCGTTCGCGGTCCGGGTCTTGAGACCATGGGTCCAGTCTTCGTGCGATTTTCTTTGCTTGCGCGCGCGCATGATCCGTCTTCAAGCCATTGCCTTGGGCCTCGTCCCTGCGGTCTTCCGCCGCCGTAAGACGGTTCACTCTTTCGAGCGTGCAAAAGGTGCAACGGCAAGAATCGGGCCGCGCTCGTCACGCGATGGGATCGGTCGCGATACCGTGCCTGCGAGCGAAGTCATTCGGCGGAGTCTGCGTGCGGGCCCGCGAGCGTCGCGGACCCCGCCGGCAGACCGCGCCGCTCACCGGTGATGTGGAGACCGCGAAATTCGTCCACCTAGGCGCGCGTCGGGTCACGCGGCTGCGACGTCACTGGAGATCGCGCTCGGACCGCGCCGCGGGTCCCCAGTCGACATCGTAGTGGCCGCCGATCACATGGGTGAGCGCGAACAGCAGCTCGTCCGGAGAACCGGGACCATCCCAGAGAAAGCGCACGACATCCCAATTGCGTCCAAACACCTTTCTCTCGGTCGGTCCCAGGCCGCGGATACCGGTGATCGTCAGCGCCATCTCATCCATGCACTGCGCCTCGGCCACGCTCAAATGGGCGTTGAGCAGATCGAGCAGGGCGCTCGCCGGGATCAGTGCTTTCGACGTCGCCGAAGAAGGCGGCACCGAACTGCGATCAGCGCGGCGCGGGGCAAGCGCGGGAGAGGGGTCGGGTTTCATGGTGATCGGAATAACGCCGAACGGATTCGGCGATTGGCTCGTGTGCGCCGCACTTTAGTGCGCGGCCGCAGGCCCGCGATAAGACTTTCGCGACCGCTGCTTATGCCAAACGCGGCGGCCCGCCGCGCTGTGGAAGCCGATCAGAATCGGACGTGATTTGCTTATTCCCGAACCGCTCATCGCGCCGGAAGAGGCGTCTATCGCCCTCGGTTTTCGACCTTTCGATCGGCGGCATGTAATCCGCATCCCCAAACCGCGTAGGAAATTTGCGGTATCTGAGAACCATTCATTTCCGCTACAGTTTTTACAGCTTTCTGGGCCTCCAGCGGGGCATCGAAGGAAGGTTTTTTGCTACCGGACAGCTCGTACTCCATGGACAGGACGACACTCGAGCGGGAAGGGGCAACTGCAGTTTTCCCTTTCTTTACCGGATATCTGACCCGATATCTTCCGAGGATGGGCTCTCTCCGTAGAAACCGTCCAGATTAAGTTTTTATTTCGGAGCGCTCAATCGCGCTTTCTTAATAAAAGTGACTCTTTTTTGATCTAAATTTGCCCCAAAAAAGGGCGAGATGGCCCTTCCATGCCCGCAATCCTGTCAGCAGACCGAATCGTCAAACGTTACCCGCGGGTCACCGCGGTCGACGTCTTGAGCCTGGACCTCGAAGAAGGCATGTGCCTGGGCCTGCTCGGCCCGAACGGCGCAGGCAAAAGCACCACGATCGAGATCCTCGAAGGCCTCGTCGAGCCCACTTCGGGCAGCGTGCGCTTTCGCGGCAAGCCGCTCGATTCGCACTACCGCGAGCGCGTCGGCATCCAGTTCCAGGCCACCGCACTGCAGGACTTCCTGACCGTCCGCGAGAACCTGCAGTTCTTCTCTTCCTTATATAAGCGCAGGGCCGCGATCGACGAACTGATCCACGGCTGCCATCTGGAGGACTATCTCGATCGCGATCACCGCAAGCTTTCGGGTGGCCAGCGCCAGCGATTGCTTTTGGCGATCGCCCTCATCAACGAACCCGAAATCGTCTTCCTCGACGAGCCCACCACCGGCCTCGATCCGCAGGCACGGCGCAATTTCTGGGATCTGGTGGTCGGCATCAAGCAGCGCGGCACGACGGTGCTGCTGACGACGCACTACATGGAAGAGGCCTACCTGCTCAGCGACGATATCGCGATCATGGATCACGGCAAGATCATCGCGCGCGGAACCGCCAAGAAGCTGCTCGACGAACACTTCAGCGACAGCGTGCTCGAACTGCCGCTCGACGCCATCGAAGGCCGCAATCTCGAACTGCCGCTCGTGCGCAAGCAGGATTGCGTGGAGATCGTGAGCTCCGACGTCAATCGCACGCTCGGACAATTGCTCTCGGCGGGCTTTCCGCTCGCCCAGCTCAAGATCCGGCCGCGCACGCTCGAAGACCTGTTCCTGCGTCTCACCGGTGCGGAGCTGCGCGCATGAATCGCCTGCTCGCCCTGGTTCGCGTCCGCCTGCTCGAAGTCGCGCGTGATCGCACCGCACTGGTGTGGAATTTCGTGCTCGCGCCGGTGCTCGTCATCGGCGTGGCCATTCTGATGTCGCGCGGCCAGCAGCCGATGTTCGAAGTCGGAGTGCTCGGCACGCAGCCGCTCACGCAGCAGACCCATGCTTTCTTCGCGACCGAGGCGGTGAATTTCCACAGCGAAAGCGACGAAGCGCAGGCCGTGCTCAAGCTGCAGCGCCATCGCGTCGACCTGCTGTTCGATCCTCGTTCGCAGCCCGCTCGCTACTGGGTCAATCCGCAGTCGAACAAAAGCCTGGTGCTCGAACGCCTGCTGCACGCAAGCGATGCAGCCGCCATCGCGCAACGCGCCGAAGGCGAGCCGCTGCGCTATGCGGACTGGCTGGTTCCGGGCCTGCTCGGCGTGAACATCATGTTCACCTGCCTGTTCGCGATCGGCCATGTGGTGGTGCGCTATCGCAAGTCCGGCTATCTCAAGCGCCTGCGCGGAACGCCGATCACCGCGGTCGAATTCGTCAGCGCCCAGCTGATCGCCTGCCTGATCCTCACCGTCGGCCTGTCTTCGCTGATCTACGCGATCTGCAAGCCGGTGCTGCACCTGCGCATGGAGGGCCACTATCTCGATCTGCTCATCGTCACCGCCTTCGGCGCGATGTCGATGATCTCGATGGGCCTGCTGGTTTCGGCGCGCCTCGCGAGCGAAGAGATCTCCGGCGGCATCATGACGCTGATGTCCTGGCCGATGGTCCTGCTCTCGGGCGTGTTCTTCTCGCTCGACGGCGCGCCCGCCTGGGTTCGCTCCGCATCCGAACTGTTGCCGCTCACGCATCTGCTCGGTGCCGCTCGCGCGATCATGATCGATGGAGCCGGGCTCGCGGACGTCAGTGGCTCGCTCGTTGCGATGGCCGGCATGACGGCGCTGTTCGTGCTGATCGGAGCCGCCGGCTTCCGTTGGACCCAGGACTGAAGCGACGAACCGGAGCGCGCACGCGCGATCCGCTGCCCGCGCTGCTTTCAAACTGCATACGTTGCATCTATCGCTTCACAGGGAAGGCCATGGACTCATCGACGATTCAATCGAACGATCCCGAGCGTCCGCGCACGCGCGCGGAAGCACGGGCACGGCCCCGCGCCCGCCAGACTTCGCGGTCCGTCGGTGGCTCCTGCTTCGAACAGCAGGCCCAGCGCTTTCGCCTGCTCGCGATCACCCCGATCGAACGAGCGGATTTCGGCCTCGCCAAAGCGCTCAGGAAGCTGACGGTCGCAACGGCGCTCGATCTCGGACGCGATCCGGCCCGCTGGTCCGAGCTGTTCGCGAGCATCCAGCGCGAGCCCTCCATCGGCCTTCGCCTGGCCGATCACGTCGAGGTGCCCACCGATCTGACGCTGCCGGCCAGCGTCGAGTTCATCATCGTCGACGGCGACGGCAGCGCCCTGCCGACGAGCTGGCGCAAGGCCGCATGGATCGCACAGGTGGTGTCGGTCGTCGAGGCCCAGCGCGCGATCGCCTTCGGCGCTTCCGGACTGATCGCGAAGGGCCAGGAAAGCGGTGGCCGCGTCGGTGACGAAAGCAGCTTCGTGCTGCTGCAGCGCCTGGTCGAACTCACGGCCGGGCGCATTCCGGTGTGGTGCCAGGGCGGCATCGGCTTGCACACGGCGGCCGGCGCTTTCGCGGGCGGCGCTTTCGGCGTCGTGCTCGACGCGCAGCTCAGCGCCTATCCGGAAAGCGGTCTCGACGAGGCGATCAAGCAGCAGGTGCTCGCGATGGATGGCAGCGAGGCGCGTGTCGGCGGCGGCTACCAGGTCCATGCGCGTACACCGGCCGAAATCGCGGCGCTCGACGCGCTGTCGGCCGACACGGTTCGTGCGGCCTTGCAGGCTCGCACGCTGTTGCCGCTCGGCCAGGATGCGGCGCTCTGCAAGGTACTGATGTCCGAATGCGCGAATCTCGAAGCGCTCGTGCAGACACTGCGCCTGCGCGTCGACGGCCAGCTGCATCAGGCGCGCGAGCTGCGTCCGCTCGACGAAAACGCGGCCTGGGCGCGATCGCACGGCACCCGCTATCCGATCGCGCAGGGGCCGATGACGCGCGTCAGCGATACCGCCGAATTCGCGGTCGCGGTCGCCGAGAATGGCGGCCTGCCGTTCCTCGCGCTCTCGCTCATGAACGCGAGCGCCTCGCGTACGCTACTCGAGAACACGCGCGACCAGATCGGCGACAAGCCCTGGGGCGTCGGTGTGCTGGGCTTCGCCTCTCCCGAGATTCTCGATCCGCAACTCGCGCTGATCCGCGAGATCAAGCCGAGCGTGCTGCTGCTCGCGGGCGGCCGCCCATCGCAGGCGCGTCCGTTCATCGAAGCCGGCATTCCCACTTATCTGCACGTGCCCTCGCCCGGCCTGCTCGATCTGTTCCTGAAGGACGGTGCCACGCATTTCGTGTTCGAAGGCCGCGAATGCGGCGGCCACGTCGGCCCGCGCTACAGCTTCGTATTGTGGGAACAGGCGCTCGCGCGCCTCGCGCAAGTCGAACACGCCGAAGACCTGCACGTGCTGTTCGCAGGCGGCATCCACGACGAGCGCTCGAGTGCGATGGTCGCGGCGCTCGCGGCTCCGCTCGCGGCACGCGGAGCGAAGATCGGCGTGCTGATGGGCACCGCCTATATCGCGACGCATGAGGCGGTCGAAGCCGGCGCGGTGCTCGAAGACTTCCAGCGCCAGTCGCTGCAAGGCGATTCCACCGTGCTCGTCGAAACCGCGCCGGGCCATGCGATCCGCTGCCTGCGGTCGGGCTTCGTCGACCTGTTCGATCGACGCAAGCGCGAGCTGCAAGCCGCCGGCGTCGATACCAAGGAAGCCTGGAAGGATCTCGAATCGCTGACCGTCGGCCGCCTGCGCATCGCAACCAAAGGCCTCGACTACGTCTACGACAAGCAGGGCAACGGCAAACTCGGCGAAGTCGACCTGCAACGCCAGCGTGCCGAAGGCATGTACATGATCGGCCAGATCATCGCGCTGCGGCACGAGGTGATTTCGATCGCGGCCCTGCATGAGCGCGCCTCGCGTGGAGCCCGCGATTATCTGCAGGCGCTCGATCTGCCGACCTTGCGCCTGCCCGCGCGCGAAGCCCCGATCGCGGTCGTCGGCATGGCCTGCCTGTATCCGGGCTCGCCCGATCTCGAAGCGTACTGGAGCCACATCCTCGAAGGTCGCGACCTCGTGCGCGAGGTGCCGGCCGAACGCTGGAACGCCGAGCGTTACTATCGCGGTGCCGATGCCGGCCCCGACCAGAGCGTGAGCAAATGGGGCGGCTTTCTCGACGACACGCCGTTCGATCCCTTGCAGTACGGCATTCCGCCGCAGTCGCTCGCGGCGATCGAGCCCGTGCAGCTGCTCTCGCTCGAAGTGGCGAACCAGGCCTTGCGCGACGCCGGTTACTCGCAGTCGGCCGGCGGACGCTGGTTCGATCGCGAGCGCACTTCGGTGATCTTCGGCGCCGAAGGCGGCATGGACCTGGCCGCGCAATACAACTTCCGCAATCTCTATCAGCAATATTGCGGCGACCTGCCGCCCGAACTCGCGCAAGCCTTGCCGACGCTGACCGAAGATTCGTTCCCGGGCGTGCTCGTCAACGTGATCTCGGGGCGCATCGCCAATCGCCTCGGGCTCGGCGGCGTGAATTATTCGGTCGACTCGGCCTGCGCAAGCTCGCTGACCGCCATCGAACTCGCGGTGAAGGAGCTGCGCTCGGGCAGCAGCGAAATGGTGCTCGCGGGCGGCGCCGACTTTCACAACGGCATCACCGACTTTCTGATGTTTTCGTCGGTCGGCGCGCTGTCGTCGAGTGGACGCTGCCGGTCGTTCGACGACAACGCGGACGGCATCGCGCTGGGCGAAGGCGTCGGCATCGTCGTGCTCAAGCGGCTCGACGATGCACAGGCCGATGGCGATCGCATCTACGCGGTCATCGACGGCATCGCCGGATCCAGCGACGGCAAGGCGCTGGGCCTGACCGCACCGCGCAAGGAAGGCCAGAAGCGCGCGCTCGATCGCTGCTACTGGCAAGCCGGCGTGCTGCCGTCCGAAATCGGGCTCGTCGAAGCGCACGGCACCGGCACCGTCGTCGGCGATCGCACCGAGCTGCGCACGCTGACCGAAGTGTTCAGCGCCTACGGCGCATTGCCGCAGCAGGCCGCGCTCGGCTCGGTGAAGAGCCAGATCGGCCACACCAAGTGCGCGGCCGGCATCGCGGGCTTCATCAAGGTGGCCAAGGCCCTGCATCACGGCGTTTTGCCGCCGACCGGGCTCATCACGCAGCCGAACGCCTGGCATCGCGCCGCGACGAGCCCGTTCGCGCTCAATCGCACTCCGCAGCCCTGGCTTGCGCACAACGGCGCGAAGCGCGCGGCCGTGAGCGCCTTCGGTTTCGGTGGCACCAACTTCCACGCGGTGCTTTCGGGCTATCCGGCGCATCAAAATACCCAGGGCTCGCTGCACTGGCCTGCCGAGCTGTTCGCGTTTCGTGGCGATAGCGCGGCGGCGATCACGCCGCGTCTGCGTGAACTCGCCGACTATCTCGCCGCATCGGATGCGCCGCTTGCACTGCGCGATCTTGCCGCGACGGTTTGGGCGAACGGTTCGGGTGTCGTGCAACTCGCGTTCGTCGCCAGCACCCGCGAAGAACTCTCGGCCAAGCTCGCCCATGCGGTGCAGCAGAACCCGGCGGGCGGACTGCACAAGCGCGACGACGCTCTTGCAGCACAGCGCATCGCCTTCCTGTTCTCGGGCCAGGGCAGCCAGTATCCGGGCATGCTGCGCGAGCTGTTCGTCTACTTCCCCGCGCTGCGCGAACTGCTCGCGCTCGCGCCGGACCTGCTGCCGGTCATCTATCCGCCCACCGCCTACGACGACTCGACGCGCTCGGCGCAGCAGCAGCGCCTGACCGACACGCGCATGACGCAGCCGGCGCTCGGCCTGGTCGAGCTCGCGGGCTTTCAATGGCTGCACAGCCTCGGCCTGCAGCCCGACATGGCGGCGGGCCACAGCTACGGCGAACTCGCGGCGCTCGCGGCGGCCGGCGCTTTCGACGCGCAAACCCTGGTGAAGCTCTCGCGCTCGCGCGCCGATGCGATTCTCGCCTCGGTCGGCGAGGACAGCGGCGCGATGGCCGCGGTGCGCCTCGACGTCGACTCGTTGCGTCCGCTGCTGACGGGCTTCCCGGGCGTGGTGATGGCGAACCAGAACAGCCCGGTGCAGACCGTGATATCGGGCCCCACTGCAGACGTCGACGCCGCCTGCGAGCTGCTCAAGCAGCATGCGGTGGGCTACAAGCTCATCGACACCGATTGCGCCTTCCACTCGCCGCTGATGGCGGCTGCCGAGCGCCGTTATGCGGCCACGCTCGCGAACGAAGCCGTGCTGCCGCTGCGCTGGCCGGTGTACTCGAACATCACCGCCGAGCCGCATCTCGACGACGCGGCCGCGATCCGCGACAGCCTCGCGCGCCACATCGTCAGCCCGGTGCGCTTCGTCTCCGAAGTCGAGCGCCTCTACGCGGACGGCGCGCGCGTGTTCGTCGAGATCGGCCCCAAGCGCGTGCTCACGGGTCTGGTCAATCGCATCCTCAAGGATCAGACGCACACGGCCATCGCGCTCGATCCCGAAGAGCGCGGCCTCGCCGGCCTGCTCGAAGTGGTCGCCCAGCTCGCCGTGCGCAGCGGCAGCTTCGACGCGAGCACGCTGTTCGCCGAACGCGCCCGCACGCTCGATCTCACGCAGCCGCGCAAGCTCGGTGCGACCACCTGGCTCGTCAACGGCGGACGCGCGTTTCCGCTGCGCGGCAAGGCGCCCGCGCATGCGGCGGCGGTCGTGCTCGAACCGGTCGTCACGGCGAATGCCGTCACCAACATCGCCGCAGCGCCTGCGCAGATGACGCTCGCCGCCGGCGATCAGGCGATCGTGAGTTATCTGCACAACATGCGCGATCTCGTGAACGCGCAGCGCGACGTGCTGCTCGGCTACTTCGGTGCACCGGCTGCAGCACCGCGTGCGGCTGCGACGATCACGATCGCGCCGTCCGCACAGATGAAAGCACCGGCTCCCATCGCCGTCGCTCCGGCCGCACAGCCGCTGTCCGCTCCATTGCAGGCCGAACCCACGGTCGCGAATGCGAACAGCGTGCTGCTCGGCATCGTCTCCGAGCGCACGGGTTATCCATCCGAGATGCTCGATCTCGATCTGGACCTCGAAGCCGATCTGTCGATCGATTCGATCAAGCGCCTCGAAGTGATCGGCGATCTCGCGCAGAAGCTCGCGCTGCGCGAAGCCTTCGGCGCCAATGCCGACGCGCTCATCGAACAGCTCGCCGCCAAGAAGACGCTGCGTGCGGTGCTCGATTTCCTCTCTTCGAGCCTGCCGAAGACCATCGCACCCGCAGCCAGTGCAACACCCGCACCCGCCGCCGTCGCGGCCCCGCGCCCGGTCGCCGAACTGCTGCTCGACATCGTCAGCCAGAGCACCGGCTACCCGGCCGAAGCGCTCGACCTGGATCTCGACCTCGAAGCCGATCTGTCGATCGATTCGATCAAGCGCCTCGAAATCGTCGGCCAGCTCGCGAGCGGTCTCGGACTGGATGCGAGCCAGGGCAAGGACGCGCTGCTGGAGCGCCTGTCCGCGCAGAAAACGCTGCGGGCGATGATCGAGCAGCTGCAGCAGGCGGTACCCGCAACGCGGCCGCAAGCCGCGCCCGTGGCGGCGAAACCGACCGCCCAGCTGACGGCCGACTCGGATGCCGGCATTCCGCTCGAACGCTATCTGCTGCGTCCGCTGCCGGCTCCGCCCGCGCGTGCCGGCGACATCGATCTGGCGAACAAGCAGTTCCTGATCACCGACGACAAGCTCGGCATCGCGCCCAAGCTCGCCGCGCGCCTGCAGGCACGCGGCGCCAGTACGCGCATCGTCGAGTTCTCGGCGAGCCACGCCGAAAGCGGGCTCGCGGAAGTCGACGGCCTGATCCATCTCTGGAGCCTCAACCCGGACAGCCTCGTCATCGAGGTCAAGCATTTCTTCGCACTCGCACGCGAAGCCCTGCTCAACAAGGCGCGTCATCTGCTCGTGGCGAGCGCGCTCGGTGGAGACTTCGGTCAAAGCGGAACGGGCGGCTCGCACTTCAATCGCGGCGGCGGCTTCGCCGGCATGATCAAGACGGTCGAGAAGGAATTCCCCGAGCTGCGCGCGCACTGGGTCGATCTGCATGCGGGCGAGCCACAGGACGCGCTGCTCGACGCGCTCGAAGCCGAGCTGCTCGCCGGCAACCCGCTCGCCGAAGTCGCGTATCTCAACGGCCAGCGCTATGCGCGCAAGGTCGTGCCGGTGGCGTTGACCGAAGGCTCGCTCGACGGCCTGCCGCTGACGCCCGAAAGCGTGGTGCTGCTGACCGGCGGCGCACGCGGCATCACCGCACTGATCGCGGTGGCGCTCGCACGCCGCTATCGCTGCAGGCTCGAACTCGTGGGCCGCTCCGAAGCGCCCGAGGGCGACGAAGATGCGCTCACGCGCGGCGTTGCCGATCCGCGTCGCCTGCGCCAGCTGTTGCTGCAAGCCGACCCGACTCGCAAGCCCGCCGAGATCGAGCGTCTCGCCCGTCGCGTGCTGGCCGAGCGCGAAGTTCGCGAGACCTTTGCACAGGTTCGCGAAGCCGGCAGCACCGTGCACTACACGCCGCTCGATGTGCGCGACGAAGAGGCTTTCGCGAGCTTCATTGCCGAGACCTATTCGCGCCATGGTCGTATCGACGGCGTCATCCACGGTGCCGGCGTGGTCGAAGACAAGCTCGTGCGCGACAAGACCGACGAGAGCTTCGGCCGCGTGTTCGACACCAAGGTGCGTTCGGCGCTGATCCTCAACCGGCTGATTCGCGACGACGTGAAGTTCGTGGTGTTCTTCTCCAGCGTCGCGAGCGCCTTCGGCAATCGCGGCCAGGTCGATTACGCCTCGGCCAACGACGTGCTCGACAAGCTCGCGCATCACTGGCAGACGCGCATCGGTGGCCGCGTGATTTCGGTCAACTGGGGGCCTTGGGCCGACACCGGCATGGTCAACGATGCGCTGCGCAACGATTACGCGCGCAAGGGCATTGGCCTGATTCCGCAGGCGGCCGGCGTCGAGGCGCTGCTGCGCGAGCTGTCGATCGCGCGCGGCGACAGCCAGATCGTGCTGATGTGCGGCAAGCCCGAAAGCTTCGGCGCCGCAACGCCGCTGGCCTGAGCCCGCATGTCGACTCCCATCGCCATTATCGGCCTGTCCTGCCTGTTCCCGGGAGCGCCGAATCTCGAGCGCTTCTGGCGCAACATCGTCGAGGGCGTCGATGCGATCGGCGAGGTTCCGGCAGGCCGTTGGGACCCGAGCTTCTACGATCCGGAGTCGAGCGCGCTCGATCGCTTCTATTGCAAGCGCGGCGGCTTCGTCGACGAGCATGCGAGCTTCGATCCGCTGCCGTTCGGCGTGATGCCGAAGGCGGCCGAGGCGATCGAACCCGATCAGCTGCTGACGCTCAAACTCGGCTTTGATGTGCTGCGCGACGCCGGCTACGAAAGCAGGCCGTTCGCACGCGAGCGCACCGGCGTGATCATCGCGCGCGGCAATTACGTGACTGCGGGCGGCCTGCGTCTGCAGCAGCATGTGCGCGTGCTGCCGCAGGTGCTGCAATCGCTGACCGACCTGTTTCCGGATCTGCCCGAATCGACGCTCGCCATCGTGCGTGAGCGCCTGCAACAGCAGCTCAGCTATTACGGGCCCGATGTCATTTCGGGCGCGATTCCGAACTTCGTCGCCTCGCGCCTCGCCAATCGTCTCGATCTGCGCGGCCCGGCCTATACAGTCGATGCGGCCTGCGCGAGCGCGCTGCTCGCCATCGAACAGGCCTGCGCTTCGCTCGCGCGGCGCGAGACCGATGCGATGCTCGTCGGCGGCGTGCACCTGTCGCACGACCTCACGTTCTGGGCCACGTTCTGCCAGCTCGGAGCGCTGTCTCGCACCGGTACGATTCGCCCGCTGTCGCAGGACGCGGACGGCATCTTGATCGGCGAAGGCATCGGCCTCGCCATGCTCAAGCGCTTGGATGATGCGATCGCCGATGGTGATCGCATCTATGCGGTCATCGAAGGCAGCGGCTCGTCGAGCGACGGGCGCAGCAGCAGCCTCGTTGCACCCTCGGCGACCGGCCAGCTGCTCGCGCTCGAAAAAGCCTGGGGACAGGCCGGCATTTCGCGCGAGGACATCGGCCTGGTCGAGGCGCACGGCACCGGCACCACGGCCGGCGATGTCACCGAACTCGAAACGCTGGCCCGCTTCTTCGGCGGTCCGCGCGAGCAAGGCACGACGCCCGTCATCGGCTCGGTCAAATCGATGATCGGCCACGCGATGCCGGCTTCGGGCATGGCGAGCCTGATCAAGACCGCGCTGTCGATCTATCACGGCGTGCTGCCGCCGACGCTGCATTGCGAAGAGCCGCACGAGAAACTCGCGCAGACGCGCTTTCGCGTGATCGGCCGCTCCGAGCCCTGGAACCAGGCGCGTGAACTGCGCGTCGCGGCCGTCAATGCGTTCGGTTTCGGCGGCATCAATGGCCATCTGGTCTTGCGCGGACGGCCCGCTCTTGAATCCCCTCTCCCACTCGTGGGAGAGGGTGGTCCGAAGGACCGGGAGAGGGACTGGTCGGAGAGGGAGCGCTCTTTACAGGCGGTCCCTCTCTCCCCCGCTGCGCGGGGACTCTCTCCCGCAAGCGGGAGAGAGGAAAGGCAGGTCAACGCCTCAGAGTTGCCGCATGTGCTGCTGCTGTCCGCGCCGACACCGCAAGACCTGCTCGCGCGCCTCGAACGCGGCGAGCACGACATCACGCCGCGCGCCGATGTCTGCCGGCTTGCGATCGTCGAGCCCGACGATCGCAAGCTCGCAACCGCGCGCAAGGCCATCGCCTCGGGCAAGCCCTGGAACGGTCGCCAGCAAATCTGGTTTTCGCCGCGTGGCCTGCTCACTGCGGGCGGCAAGCTCGCTTTCGTGTTCCCCGGCGTCGATAGCCAGTTCCAGCCGCGCGCAGAAGACATCGCCACGTATTTCGGTTTGCCGCTGCCGCGTTACTGCGAGCCGCTCGATCCGGCCGCTTCGCTCGTCAAGCTCGTGATCGGCCTGCTCGGCTTCAATCGCTATCTGTTCGAACGTCTCGGCGATCTCGGCATCCACGCCGATGTCTACGCCGGCCACAGCGTCGGCGAATGGAGCGCGATGCTCTGCTCGGGCATGCTCGACCAGGCGCTGTCCGACCAGACTTACGCGGCGCTCGATGTCGACGCGGTCGATTTCCCCGACGTGCTGTTCCTTGCCGCATCCTGCAGCGAGCAGCAATTGCGCGATGCGATGCAAGGTCTCGACGAGGTTGCGATCTCGCACGACAACTGCCCGCATCAGGTCATCGCCTGCGGCCGTCGTGCGGCGATCGAAATCGTCGCCGACAGGCTCAAGCAGGCGCGCATCTTCGTGCAGACGCTGCCGATCGTGTCGGGCTTTCACTCGCCGCTGTTCGCGAGTCATTTGCAGCCGTATCGCGAGTTCTTCGAAAGCGCGGCGCTGCACGAGCCCAAGGTCGCTGTCTGGTCCGCGACCACCGCCGCGAAGTTCCCGGCCGCGATGGTCGACAAGCAGCAGCTCGCGATCGCGCATCTGCTCGAACCCGTGCGCTTCCGCTCGCTGATCGAATCGCTCTATGACGATGGCGCCCGAGTCTTCGTGCAAGTGGGCACCGGCTCGCTCGCCGGCTTCATCGACGACACCCTGAGCGGCCGTCCGCATCAGGCGATCCAGGCCAATCGCGACGATCGCAGCGGGCTTGCCGCCCTGCAGCAGCTTTGCGCTGCGCTGTGGGTCGAAGGCGCGGAGTTCGATACGCGTTTGCTCTCGGATGCGACGCCGCCAGTAGAAGCTGCCAAAACCGAAAAGACCAAGACGACGATCCAGCTCGCACTCGGCGTTCCGCTGATTCGCGTCGCCGAACCGCTGCCCGTGAACCTGCTGCCGCAGACGATGCGCGCACCCGTTGCGGTCGCCAGCGACGATGCGCTCGGCCAGTTCGTGCAGCAGACGCTCGCCGACATCGAGGCAGCGGGCCGCGATGTGCTCGCGGCCTGGCAGCAGCATCGATCGCCTGCGCAGCGCAGCACGCATGCGGTCGCAATGCCAAGCGGCGGCGTGAATGTCACCCAGCTCGAACATCGCGTCACGCGTCATCTCGACATCGAGAGCAACGTTCAGTACGTGCGCGATCACGAACTGTATCCGCAGCGTCCGGGCTGGCCGGTGGCTTCCGATCGTCATCCGGTGGTTCCGCTGACGATGGAAGTGATGCTCGTGCGCGAGGCGGCCGAGGAAGTGCTGCCGCAACTCAAGGTCATCGAAGTCGAGCAGATCCAGGCCTATCGCTGGCTCGCGGTCGCCGAGCCGCTCGATGTCGAGATTCGCCTGCAAGGCATCGATGCAACGACGATCGAAGCCGAGATCGTCGGCTATTTCCGTGCTCGCCTGCGTGTGGCGGCCGAATATCCCGCAGCACCCGCAGCCCACTTCAATGCGCTGCAAAAGCCGCGTGCGACTGCGGTTCCGGCTGCCGAGCTGTACAGCGAAGGCTGGATGTTTCATGGTCCGGCGTATCAGGGCGTCGCCGAATTCCAGGCGATCGGTGACGACGGCATCGACGGCTTGCTGCGCGTACCCACGGGCAAGGGCGCGCTGCTCGACAACATGGGTCAGCTCGCCGGCTATTGGGTCATGGAGCAGGAGGAGAACTGCCTCGCGATGCCGATCGGCGTCGATCGCATTCGCTTCCACACCGCCGATCCGCTACCGGGCGAAATGCTCAAGGCACGCATCCGCATCGACGAACTCGATGAGCTGAATTGCGTCACTCGCCACGAGTTGCGTGATGCGAGCGGCACGCTGCGCATCGCCATCGACGGCTGGCGCACGCGCCGCTACAGCATGGACAAGTCGTTCTGGGTGGCGAGCCGCAAGCTCTCCGTGAATGCGGTTTCGCAGCAGGTTCCGCCGAACGTCGCCCTGTTCGAAGACCGTTACGACACCGCGATTCTGCGCGATTATCTGGTACGCCGGTATCTCGCCGAACCCGAGCGCGCGATCTACGACGGCCTGTCTCCGCGCCGCAAGCGCCAGTGGCTGGCCGGTCGCGTTGCAGCGAAAGATGCGATTCGTCTGTTGTTTTGGCAGCGGCAAGCGAACGCGCCGATCTATCCGCAGGAAGTACGCATCGCCAATCTCGAAACCGGCGCGCCGGTCGCATTGCCGAACGTGACGACGACGGTGCCTGCGGGCCTGCATATCTCGATCGCGCACAAGGGTTCGCTCGCCGCCGCGATCGTCGGCGACGTGCCGGTCGGCATCGACATCGAACACGTCGAGCCGCGCGAGGCGGGCTTCGTCGAACTCGCGTTTTCGCCCGACGAATGCAAGCTGTTGCTGGCCGATGCGAGCGCCGACGCGGACATCGAATACACGCGCGGCTGGGTCGCCAAGGAAGTCGCGGCGAAGGCTGCGGGCACCGGGCTCGGCGGACAGCCGCTGGCTTTCGTGATCGAAGCGCGCGAAGGCGATTGCCTGCGCGTCAACGGACATTGGGTCGTCACCCATCCGCTGCGTGATTCCATCGTGGGCTGGAGCTTGGCGGTCAATGCAAGCGCCAGCACTGCTTTCCTCAACTCTCCTACTCAAAGCCTGACTGCATGAGCGCTGCCGACGCCGACACCTTCGAATTCGTGGTTTCCACGATTCGCCGCACCATCAACGAAGACTGGATCGCAGACTTCGAGATCACGAGCGAAACGCGCTTCAACGACGATCTCGAACTCGAAAGCATCGAGTTCGTGAAGATCGCGGACCAGCTGCAGGCGCACTACGGCGATCGCCTCGACATCGCGGGCTGGCTGTCGGGCAAGAGCGTCGCCGAGTTGATCGGGCTGTCGGTCGGCGTGCTGACCGATTACATCGAACAGACGCTCGCGGCCTGAGTTCTGGAACCATGAGCCGCTTCCTGTTCACCGTGCCTCCGCTGACCGGCCATCTGAACCCGGCGCTCGCGGTTGCGCACGCGCTCGAAACGAGCGGACACGAAGTCGCCTGGGCTGTGCATGCGCGCGAGATCGCAGCCAAGCTGCCGGCTCATGCGCGGCTCTACCCGCTCGATGTCGCTGAAGCGGCGCAGCCGCCCAACACCGACCTTGCGGCCAGCACGCCGCAGGTGCGCGGACTCGAAAGCGTGCGCGTGTTCTTCGAGGACTATGCCTTGCCGCTCGCCGAAGCGATGCTCGCTCCACTCGAAGCCGCGGTACGCGATTTCAAGCCCGACGTGCTCGTGGTCGATCATCAGATGCTCGGCGGTGCACTCGTCGCGCGCAAGCTCGGCCTGCGCTGGGCGAGCCTGATCACCACCACCGCTTCGATCCTCAAGCTGTCGCCGGTGTTCGATGCCTGGGTCGCCGAGCAGTATCTGGGCCTGCAGCAGCGTTATCTGCCTGCGAACGCCATCGTCGAGCGCCCCGATTTTTCGCCCGAGCTCGCGATCGTGTTCTCGGCCGAAGAACTCGTCGGCAACGCGCATCCCCGCGTCATTGCACCCTATCGCTTCGTCGGCCCGGCGCGCGATGCGGGCCGACGGGCCGTCGAGTTTCCGTGGCACTGGCTCGAAGCCGGCAAGCAGAAGCTGCTGATTTCGCTCGGCACCGTGAGCCGCGATCGCGACACGCGTTTCTTCGAAGTGATGATGGCCGCGCTGTCCGAAATGCCGCAGGTGCAGGCCGTGATGGTCGCGCCAGCCTCACTCGCTGCACTGTCGCCCGCGAACGTGCTCGTTCGCGATTACGTGCCGCAGTCCGAGCTGCTGACGAAGGTCGACGGCGTGATCTGCCACGCGGGCCACAACACCGTGTGCGAAAGCCTGAGCCAGGGCCTGCCGCTGATCGTTGCGCCGATCCGCGACGATCAGCCGGTGATCGCGCGGCAGGTGATCGACGCGGGCGCCGGCCTGTTCATGCGCCAGGGCAAGGTCACGCCGCCGACCGCACGCAAGCTCATCGAGCAGTTGCTGAGCGACACGAGCCTGCGCGAGGGCGCTCGGCGCTTGCAGCAGGCACTCGCACAGGCGCCAGGCGCAAGCGGCGCGGCCGAGCTGATCGCCGAACTCGCGCGCAAGCCCGTGCACACGTCCACGCTCAGCGAGGTCGCCTGATGGACAACGTGATCGTCGACGGCGCCGAACTTTCCACGCTCACCCTCGGCAGTGCCGTGGGCACGCCGCTCGTGATGCTGCACGGGCTCATCGCGGGCAACATGGCGACCTGGTATTCGGCTTTCGCCACGCCGCTCGCGGGCGACCGTCGTGTACTGCTCTACGACCAGCGCGGTCACGGCGGCAGCAGCATGCCGACTCGCGGCTTCGATCTCGACAGCCAGAGCGACGATCTCGCGTGCGTGCTCGCGCATCATCGGGTCGACCACAGTTTCGATCTCGTCGGCCACAGCATGGGCGCGCTGATCGCCCTGCGTTATGCGCTGCGCCATCCGCATCGCCTGCGCCGGCTGGTGCTCGTCGATGCGCCGATGCCGGCCTGCGATCATGTCGCGCCGAGCCTGCTCACCGCGAAGACGCCCGAAGCGCTCGCCGGGCATTTCGGCGCGAACGGCGAGCTCAGCGGCCGGCGCCGCGAACGCCAGCTGCGCCGGCTGTCTTCCTTGCTGTTCGATTCGACGCTCGTCGCCGATCTGCTCGCGATGCATGCGGAGCCCGACGAGCAGCTGCGCAGGCTGCCAGTGCCGGTGCTGCTCGTCTACGGCCGCCGGTCGCCGTGCTTTTCGGCGGGCGAGCGGCTGCACGCCCTGCTGCCGAACGCCGAACTCAGCGTGCTCGAGTGCGGCCACTACATCCCCGAAGAAGCGCCCGCCGACCTGCGTGCGGAGCTGGCGCGCTTCCTGACTCTCAACGACGCTTCCCTCGCGGCCTGACCATGAACCAGCCCCTGCCCGCCGTCACCTTCGAACGCGCGCCCTCCACACCCGCGCCGGTCGCCCAGCCCTTGCTCAAGAAGGGCAAGCGCTACGTGCGCCCGCTGTCTCCGCTCGAACGCTTCTCGCTCGGCCTCAACGAGACCTATCGCTACCACGTCGACTGCGTCATCGAGGGCATCGGCGACATCGATCCGGCTCGCCTGCAGGCGGCGGTCGATCTCGCGGCCGCAGCCAATCCGGCGATCCGCGTGCGCCTGCGCGGCTTCCTCGGCTTCTGCCGATGGGTCGACAGCGGCCGGTCTCCACGCGTGCGCCTGCTGCCGATGAGCAACTGGGACGGCAACAGCGAACGCAATGCGCCGTTTTTGCAGGAGCGCCTGCTGCCGCTCGACGGCGGCCCGGTGGCGGACATTCTCGTGGTGCCCGGCGCCGACGGACGCACGCGCATCGTGTTTCGCAGCGTGCATGCGGCGATCGACGGTCGCGGACTCATGCACTGGATGCTCGAAGTCTGCCGCGCCGCACGCGGCGAAACACTGCTCGGCTCGGATTCGCGGCTCACCGATCTCGACGTGCAGGAACTCAACAAGGACAAGCTGCCGCCCGCGCCTGCGCCGGCGGCACCGGAGCCGCCGAAGCGCTGCATCCCGGTGCTCTCGCCTGCCGCCGAAGGCCGCATGCCGGTGGACTTCGTCTGGCGCCGCGCGATCCTCGTCAACCCGAGCTCGCAGCTCCTCACCAAGGCCGCCGTCTTTCTCGCTCAGTGGGCGCGCAAGCGCGAGGCCGGCGATGTCGGCTTCACCATTCCGATCGATTTTCGCGGGCTGCGCACGCAGGAGATGGGCATCGGCAACATGACCGGCTACCTGCGCCTGGACGTGCCGCCCGAGGCGACGCCGCGCAGCCTCGTCTCGCAGCTCAACCAGAAGATGCGCGACTACGCCGACTGCCGCGCCACGCCGGGCATTCGCACGCTGCTGTGGATTCCGATCTGGTATCTGCTGCGCAAGATGCGCCAGGCCGCCGAGGCCGCGCTGTACACGGTGACGCCGAGCGTGCCGAGCGGCGGCATCGTCTCGATGGGCGCGCTGCGGCTGGACGAGCATTCGTTCCCGGGCTTCCAGGCGACGACGATCTGCGGCATTCCGGGCGCGGTCGGCAAACTCAACCTGGTGTTCCTGAACCTGCCGGCCACCGAGACGCTGCCGCCGCGCATCGCGGCCTCGTTCCTGGTGCCGCTCGCCTACAGCCGGGATGGCCAGCTCGACGCGCTCGTCGAAGCCTTCATCCAGGAATTCTCCGCTCCCAACAAGGCCGCCGTTTCGGTTGCCAACACGGCGTCAAGCTCACAGTGAAAGACCTCGATCTCAGCAAGCTGCGCGTCGATCGCAGCGCCCCCGCCGCACCGGCCAAGCGTGCCGGCCTGTCCTGGCGAAAAATCATGCTTGGCGGCCTGGCGCTGCTGCTCGCGGCCGCGCTGCTGTGGCCCAAGGCCCCGGCGGTGCAGACCACGCAGGTCGTCAGCGCCTGGCCTTCGCAGCAGTTCGTGCTGCTCAACGCGACGGGCTACGTGTCCGCGAGCCGCAAGGCTTCGGTCGCACCCAAGGGCACCGGCCGCGTCGAGTGGATCGGCGTCGCCGAAGGCGACGAGGTGAAGGCCGGCGATCTGCTCGCCCGCCTCGAAAGCGGCGATGTCGCCGCGAGCCATCTGGCCGCCAACGCCAACGTCAACGTCGCCGCGGCTTCGGTGCGCACGGCCACGGCCGAACTCGACGATTCCCAGCGCAACCTCGATCGCGCCAACGCGCTGTTCAAGAAGAAGCTCGTTTCGCAGCTCTACCTGCAGGATGCGAACTCGCGCCTGGCGCGTGCCGACGCCGCGGTCGCGAGCGCCAAGGCCAGCCTCGACGCGGCCCGCGCCAACGAACTGCTCGCCCGCCGCAACACCGAGTACACGCAGATTCGCGCTCCGTTCGACGGCGTGGTGATTTCGCGCACGGCCAACGTCGGCGACATCGTCACGCCGCTCGCTTCGGCCGCCGACGCCAAGGGCGCGGTGCTGATGATGGCGGACATGAAGTCGCTCGAAGTGGCGGCGGAAGTGTCGGAATCTTCGCTCTCGCAGATTCGCGTCGGTCAGCCCTGCGAGATCGTGCTCGACGCGTTCCCCGACAAGCGCCTGCGCGGCGAAGTGGCGGTGATCGTGCCGACCATCAATCGCGCGAGCGCAACGGTGACGACCAAGGTTCGCATCCTCGACCAGGATTCCGCCGTGCTGCCCGACATGAGCGCTCGCGTGAGCTTTCTGTCGCAGCCGGCACAGGCCGACCAGCAGCCCGTTCTCGCGGTGAATCCGCAGGCCATCGTCGAGCAGGACGGCACCAGCCTGGTCTACGCGGTCGATGCCGAGGACAAGGTTCGCGCGGTGCCGGTGGTCGTCGGCGCGATGCTCGGCAGCGTGCGCGCGATCCAGGGCCCGCTAAAAGCCGGTGAAACCGTGGTGCTCGCACCGCCGAAGAAGCTGCGCGACGGCGGCCGCATCGAACGCGGCTCCAAAACCTGAGCACTGATTTAACGAACATGAGCTTCGATTCGGCGAGCAGCCCGACGCTGATCAGCGTGCGCGGCGTCAACAAGACCTATCAGCGCGGAAACCAGCCGGTGCCGGTGCTGCTGGGCATCGATCTCGACATCGCGCTCGGCGATTACGTGTCGTTGATGGGGCCGTCGGGCTCGGGCAAGAGCACGCTGCTCAACCTGATCGCGGGCATCGACAAGCCCACCGCGGGCAGGCTGCTGATCGGCGGCGTCGACATTGCCGCGCTACCCGAGAACGATCTGGCGGCCTGGCGCGCGGCCAACGTCGGCTTCATCTTCCAGTTCTACAACCTGATGCCGGTGCTCGACGCTTTCGAGAACGTGGAGCTTCCGCTGCTGCTCACCACGCTGAGCCGTGCTCAGCGCCGCGAGCACGTCGAAACCGCGCTCGCCATGGTCGGCCTCGCCGATCGCATGGATCACCATCCCAACGAGCTCTCGGGAGGCCAGCAGCAGCGCGTCGCGATCGCGCGCGCGCTCGTCACCGATCCGACGCTGATCGTCGCCGACGAACCCACCGGCGATCTCGATCGCCAGTCCGCGGACGACGTGCTGAACCTGCTCGATCGGCTCAACGGCGAGCTCGGCAAGACCATCGTGATGGTCACGCACGATCCCAAGTGCGCAGCGCGCGCACGCACGCGCATCCATCTCGAAAAAGGCCTGCTGCTGGGCAGCGACAACGAGGCTGCGCACTGATGCAGTCGACGCAGTCGTCAATGCAGTTCGTCTACATGCTGCGGCTGGCGAGCAAGAACCTGCTGCGGCATCGGCTGCGCAGCCTGCTGACCATGGCCGGCATCGCGGTGGCGATCGTCTCGTTCGGGCTGCTGCGCACGGTGGTCGATTCCTGGTACGCGGGCGCCGAACTCGGTTCGGCCGGACGCCTGATCACGCGCAGCGAAGCCTCGCTGAGCTTCCGGCTGCCGGTCACGCACGCGGACCGCATCCGCCGCGTTCCGGGTGTGTCGGCGGTGACCTGGGCGAACTGGTTCGGCGGCGTGTACATCGACGAGAAGCATTTCTTTCCGCAGTACGCGATCGATGCGGCGAGCTACTTCGGGCTGTATCCCGAATACGTGATCGCGCCCGACCAGCTGTCGGCCTTCCAGCGCGAGCGTCGCGCGGTCATCGTCGGCCGCAAGCTCGCGAACAAGAACGGCTGGCAGCTCGGAGACAGCGTCGCGCTCAGGGGCACGGTTTATCCGGGAACCTGGAACTTCGTGATTCGCGGCATCTACACGGGCGCGGACGACAAGACCGACGAAGGCCTGTTCCTGATGCACTGGCAGTACCTCAACGAGCGCGTCAAAGCCATCCTGCCGTCGATGGCCGATTCGGTCGGCATCTTCATCGTCGGGCTGCACAACTCCAACGACTCGGCCGAAGTCTCGGCCGCGATCGATTCGGTGTTCCGCAACTCGCTCGCGGAAACGCGCACGGAGACGCAGAAAGCCTTCCAGCTCGGCTTCATCGCGATGGTCGATACCATTCTCGTCGCCATCAAGACCGTCGCGTATGTCGTCGTGCTGATCATCATGGCGGTGATGGCGAACACCATGGCGATGGCCGCGCGCGAACGCACGCGTGAGTACGCAACGCTCAAAGCCCTGGGCTTCGGCAACGACTTCGTCTGGAAGCTGATCCTGGCCGAGTCGCTGACGCTCTCGCTCGCCGGCGGCCTGTTCGGCATGCTGCTGACGTTTCCGGTTTCGGACGCCTTCTTCCAAGCCACGCGCGATCTGTTCGTGGTCTTCCAGGTCGAGCCCGAGACGATGGCGCTGCAATTCGCGTCGTCGCTGCTGATCGGCATCTGCGCCGGCATCGCGCCGGCGATCAACAGCACCCGGCTCGTCATCGTCGACGGCCTGCGCGCGGTGACCTGATATGGCCGCAGCAGCCTATCGCGGACTGTCGTGGTCCTATGTCGCGCGCAACCTCGTCGCGCGCAAGCTCACGACCATCCTGACCGTCACCGGCATGGCGCTGGTCGTCTTCGTGTTCGCGACCGTGTTGATGATGGCGCAGGGCCTGCGCAAGACGCTCGGCGGCACCGGCTCGTTCGACAACGTGGTGGTGATCCGCCAGGGCTCGCAGACCGAAGTGCAGAGCACGATCTCGCGCGAGCAGGCGCGCCTGCTCGACACGCTGCCGGGCCTGGCGACCGACGCGGCCGGACACGCGCGCATCGCGCACGAAGCGCTGATCCTCGTGAACCTGCCGCGCAAGGGCTCGCAGAAGCTCGCCAACGTCGTCGTGCGCGGCACCAGCGAAGCCGGCATCGCCATGCGGCCGCAGCTGAAGATCGTCGAAGGACGCAGCTTCAGGCCCGGATCGTCCGAGATCATCGCGGGCTCGGGCATGACTCGCGGAGACTTCGGCCTGCGCATCGGCGACAAGATCGGTTTCGGCCTGCGCGAATGGACCGTCGTCGGCCTGTTCGAAGCGCAGGACAGCGGCTTCGACTCCGAACTCTGGGCCGACGGCGAGCAGATCATGCAGGCGTTCCGCCGGCCCGCGTATTCGTCGGTGGTGGCGCAGTTGCAGGACAGCGGCAGCTACGAGCGCTTCTCCGACGCCATCACGCGCCAGCCTCAGCTCAACGTCGAGCACAAGCGCGAAACCCTGTTCTATCTCGACCAGTCGCAAAACCTCGCGAACTTCATCGGCGTGCTCGGCAAGACCATCACGATCATCTTTTCGATCGGCGCGATCATCGGCGCGATGATCACGATGTACGCGGCGGTCGCCAATCGCACGCGCGAGATCGGAACGCTGCGCGCGCTCGGCTTCCGGCGCGGCAACATCGTCGGCGCGTTCTTGCGCGAGGCCTTGCTGCTGGGCTTCGTATCGGGCGTGGTCGGGCTGATCGCGGCGGCGTTCATGCAACTCGTCGAGATCTCGACGACCAACGTGCAGACGTTTTCGGAGATCGTGTTCCGTTTGACCATGACGCCGCAGATCGTGCGCGACGTACTGCTGTTTTCGCTGTTCATGGGCGCCGTAGGCGGCGCCCTGCCCGCGCTACGCGCCTCTCGCCTGGAAATCGTCGATGCGCTCCGCTCGGTCTGATTCCTTGCCCGCGCTCGCGTCGATCGCCGCACTGAGCCGGCCGATGTCGACGCCCGAGTATTACCACGCGAGCATCGGCACGCATGCGCGCACGCTGGAGCCGGCGCGCAAGATCGTGGCGGTTCTCGAAGGCGATCACGCCATTTCGATCGATCGCTGGCAAGCCGCGCTCGATGCGGTGAGCGCGGTGAATCCGGGGCTGCGCCTGCGCCTGCATGGCCAGCGTCGCGCCACGCGCTGGATCAGCGACGCTCCCGCTCCGCGCGTGGTGCGGTTGCCGGAGCGGCAATGGAACACCCGCTCGTCGTTCGGGGCCGAGTTCCTGATCGAGCGTCCACTGTCGCTGCGCGAGGGCTGCAACGTCGAACTGCTGCTGCTGCCGCGCGCCGGCGAATCCACCTTGGTGGTTCTGCACACGCATCACGCGATCATGGATGGCGCCGGAGCGATGCACATGCTGCAGGAGCTGTTCCGCGCCCTGCGCGCAGAGCCGCTGCGGGGCAGCAACTGCACTTATTCCGATGTCGACCTGATGCGAGAGCAGCGCGTACCGCGTTCAGAATCCAGGCACGTCAAGACTACGTGGCTGACCGGCGAGCCTTCGGGCCTCGAGCGTGGCGACGACTGGAGGCGCATCGCGCTCGGCGAGCCGCGGCGCAATCAGCTCGCACTGGTCGCCGCCGCGCTCGCCGAATTCATGCATCGCCATAGCGATCTGCCCGCGCTGATCGCGGTTCCGGTGAACCTGCGCCGTCACCAGCCGGGCATCGTCTCCACCGGCAATTACAGCGCCATGCTGCACGTCGCCTTGCAGCGCGGCGAAGGCGCCGATGCATTTCGCGAAAAGCTGTCTGGCCTGCTCGCTTCGCGCTCCGATGCCTTCTATCCCGGCGCACTCGATCTGGTGCGCTGGCTGCCGATGCCCTGGCTCGATCGCCTGCTGTCGCGCACGCCCGAAAATTTTCATCGCAAGCGCGCAGTCGAGACTGCCGTGATCTCGAATCTCGGGCGCATCGATCCGCTGCATTACAGCGCGCCGGGCTTCACGCTCAGAGATTTCTTCGTGCTGCCGCTCGCGGGCAGCGCGTTTTCGATCCTCACCTGCGTCGATGACCGCGTCGACCTCGCACTCAACCTGCCACGCGTGCTCGCCAGCAATGGGCGCTTCGACGCGATCGAAGCGCATTTGCGCGAACGCTTTCCTGCCTGAGTCAACAGACTCCGACCTCATGACCTTCCGCCTTCCTCTTCTTTGTCTTCCATTCGCGCTGTGCGTGCTGCCCCCGGCGGCGCAGGCCGGCGATCTGCTGCGCTTCTTCGAAATGGCCCAGCGCAACGATGCGCAGTACAACGCCTCGCTGCACGCGCGCGACGTCGCGCTCGAAGCCGAGCCGTCCGCGCGTGCGTTGCTGCTGCCGCAGGTCCAGGCGACCTATAGCCAGACCTTCAACGACTCCGACACCACGGTGCGTTTCGAAGACCCGACCACCGGCATTCCGGTCGAACTCGCGCGCCACAACGGAGGCACCGACAAGAACCTCGGCGTGAGCCTCACGCAGCCGCTGTTCGACCTCGAAAGCTGGCGCAGGCTGCAACAGGCCGGCGAACAGACCGCGCTCGCCGAGCTCAACTTCCGCGCGAGCCGGCAGGCGCTGCTGCTGCGCACGGCCGACGTCTACTTTCAATTGCTGTCGGCCAACGATGCCCTGGCGCTCGCGAGCGCCGAGAAGGACGCGCTCGCGAGCCAGCTCGAACTCGCGCAGCAGAACCTGGAACTCGGCCAGTCGAGCATCATCGACGTGCAGGACGTGCAGGCCCGCTACGACCTGAGCCTGGCGAGCGAACTCGAAGCCGAGCAGCAGGTCACCGCCGCGACTGCCGGGCTCGATGCGATCACGCGCGAGCCGCTGCGAAAGCCGATCGAGCCCGGCGTGCAGGTGGTTTCACTCGAAGACACACCAGCGCCCGCCCCGCGCCGGCTCGCGCGCCTGCCCGACGGCACCGCGCTGCCCAAGGCCGCGCCCGCCGTGCTGCAAGCCTGGATCGATCTGGTGCCGAGCAGCCTCGACGTCACCGCCGCGCTACTCAACTACAACATCGCTTCGCGCGGCGTCGATGTTGCGCAGGCACGCTACTTTCCGCGGCTCGACGCGACGCTGAGCTACCAGGACTTCAAGACCAAATCGGGCAGCTTTCCGACCGACGCCGATGGCACCGCGATCCGCGTCGGCGTGACCGTGCCACTGTTCGCAGGCGGTGCGACGCGCTCGGGCGTGCGCTCGGCCGTGGCGCTGCGCGACGAGCGCATGGCCGAGTACGACGCCGCCTTGCGCGAAGCCGAGCGCGCGACGCGCGTGGCGTATCAGGCCGTGCTGTCGGGAACCGCGCGCAGCTTGGCGTTCCAACGCGCGGTGACCTCGAGCCTGTCGGCGCTCGACGCGAGCCAGACCGGCCTCGAGATCGGCACGCGCAGCGCGATCGACGTGCTCAATGCGCAACAGCAGCGCTACCAGGCGCAGCGCAACTTCACGCGCTCGCGATACGACTATCTGGTTGCGCTGCTGCGGCTCAAGGCCTCGGTCGGCCAGCTCGACCCGGAAGACCTGGCGGAAGTGGATGCACTGCTGACGACGCGTTGAAGTTCTGCAAATTAGCTATGGGCCGGGTCCGATAAGCGCGGTGGAGGCCCAAGGCCACCGTTCCGACGTCCGCGAGGTGCGACGTCGGTGCGGTCACCTCAGACGGTCTGAACGGTGCCGCCGTCGATGACGAACTCGGCGCCGTGGATCGCGGCCGCGCGATCCGATGCAAGGTAGGCGATGAGGTCGGCGACCTCGGAAGGCTCGGCCGGACGCCCGATCGGGATTCCGCCCAAGCTGTCCAGGACGAGTTGCCGCGCCTCCTCGATCGTGCCGCCGTTGGCGGCCTGCAGGCGCTTCAACAACTCCACGGAGGACTCGGTCATGATCCAGCCCGGAGAGACGACATTGACCCTTACGCCCTTGGGCCCCAGTTCCTTCGACACGGACTTGCTGTAGGTCCTGAGCGCGGCCTTGGCCGCCGCATAGGCGGTGGTCGCCTCGGGAAGAGGCAGGACCGACTGGATGGAAGTCACGTGCACCACCGCGCCGTGGCCGCGTTGGATCATCTGCGGAATCAGCAGGCGATCAAGGCGAACGGTCGCCAGCAGGTTCAGGTTCAACTCGCCCATCCAGTGCTCGTCCGTCAGCGCGAGGAAGCCGCCGCCCGGTGTCGTCGATCCGCCGAGAACGTGAGCCAGAATATCGATTCCGCCCAGGGGCTCGAGTGCTGCCTTGGCCAGGGTTTCCCCACCCTCGGCTGTCGTCAGGTCCGCCTGGACAAACTCGACGCCGTCGATGGGCTCCAGGTTTCCACGGGCGGAGGTGATGACCCGGGCGCCGCCGGCAAGGAAGCGGTCGACCGTAGCGCGGCCCAAACCCTTGGTGCCGCCGCTGACGAGAACGCGCTTTCCCGCGAACTCGGTCGGATCGGGCTTGAAGTTCATGCCGTGATATCCAGGGCCTTGATGGCGTCGTTTTCGAGCGTGAAGCGGTAGGTGAAGCGGATTGGGCTGCCCTTGAAATCGCCATGGGCGGGGCCTTCGACCACCACCTGACCGTTCTCGTAGCGAACGGCGTCCGGCGTGAAGACCGCCTTGACGGGGATCACCGCCTCTTCGAACAGGGTTCGCAGTCCGGCATGGCCCTCGAAACGGCTTCCGTTGTCGAGAAGCACGACATCAGCCGCGAAAGGCTTCAGCATTCCGTCCAGATCGAGTTTCGCGTTGGCGTCGACATAGTCGGCGATGGGTTTGGGTAATGCTGGAACCATGAAAGTTCTCCGAAGCACCGTTGCGGTTCGGCGATACTGGAGATAGGGTGCAGGAATGACAAGAACAGACGAAAAAGTCCGGTACACACCAAAAGGTAAGCGTGTCGATTACACGCCTCACACCGCCGCGCAGAGCGCGCAGAACGTGATCCGCGTGCTCGAGGGTCGATGGAAGCTCGTCATTCTGTTTCAGCTCTTCGGCGCCAACATCCGCCGGTTTTCCGAGCTCGAACGGGCCATTCCGGGCATCTCCCAGAAGATGCTGATCCAGCAGTTGCGCCAGCTTGAGGGCGATGGCGTGGTCACTCGTATCGTCCATGCCGAAGTGCCGCCCCGGGTGGAATATCACCTCACGGAATGGGGCCAGACCCTGTGCCCCGTGCTGGACAAGCTGCTCACCTGGGCCGAGTCCGCGCCCGACGAAGTTCGGGAACGTCTCATCGACCCCCACGCTATGACAGCTGACTTGCTTCCTCTTTAGTCAGGGACCGCTTGCAGCCCGAAGCGAACGATCGGCGACTGTGATCTGCCCGCAGGTCACGACATTCAAAAAGACGGTGAGAGCGGCTTGTGCTCTTAACCTTGTCATAGGCTGCGCAGCGCCTTCAGGAATGCGATCTGGTAGCCAAGATTTTGAGAAAGGGCCGGCTCAAAATAAGGATCGAAGTGGTTGGCATCCAGCGTTTCGAGTTTGATCCGTGGGTTTTTGAGAGCCCGGATTTTTTCTTCGATGAATGGCGCGACCGTATCTCGTGTCGCTCCTACGATCAGAAGCGGAATGGACACTTCCTTCAAGCTTTTGAATGGTCGGTACAGGCCCATGGTGAGGAGAGAGCGGGCAGCCACCCGGTTGTCGTACTTGCCCGCTTCCGGACCACCGCTCTCGACCATCGCCTGCAACCCCTTCTGCAAGGCTTCTGACGCGCCATCCCGATCCATGCTGGACCACTCTCCGGGCGGCGCCACGACCGGAAGGTAGATGGGCCGTTTTCCGCGAAACAGATCACCAATTCCTGCCAAGCCGAAGCGCAGGAGGCGTGGAAACGGCACTGCCTTTACGGCCGCCATTCCGTCGAGCATCGGAACCTGGGCGATGGCCCCCAGAAGTTCGGGATGTCGCGCCGCGATCTTGACGACGTGTCCACCGCCGAAAGACGTTCCCCACAGCACGATGCGACGTGCATCGATTTGCGGCTGTGCGCGCAAATGCTCCAAGGCGTTTTCAACATCACGCTCTCGATGCCAAGGATTGATGACGTTGCGGATCGCACCTTCACTCGTTCCCCAGCCGGGATAATCGAAGGTCATGACGGCGAAACCGGCTTGGTTGAACGGAGCATAGAAGGGCAAGGTCAACGCATCCTGTATTCCGCCCCAGCCGTGAACCATGAGGATCGCGGGGAATGGACCTGCTCCGTCTGGTAGGTGAACAGTGGCGGCGCACTGGGCGTTGTTGCTTTGGAAGTGCGTAACGAAGGTTTTGGTTGCCACGGCGCTTATCTTGAATGTCGTTCAAGAAACATTATCACCGCCTTAAATGGCGTTCAAGAGAGCGTATAATCAATGCCATGTGGCGCTTCGGCCACTCACTAGATGAGCGACGAATGCCACGCAACAAGGTTCAGCAGGACTCCAACGAGAAGCGGGCGGAGATCCTGGACGCCGCCCGAAAACTGTTCATGGAGGTAGGGTATGACGCGACCTCGATGGCCGCGATCGCCACATCCGCGGGAGTCTCTGCCAATACCATTTACTGGTACTTCAAGGACAAAGACGAACTGCTGATTGCCGTCCTCGATACGGAACTGGAGCAGGGACTGACGGCACTCCGCCCCGGAGCCGCCGCCGATCCGCTGGGACGACTTCTCATGGCGGTGAACCAACTACAGCAAGCCAGCCATCTCGTGGCGACCGTCCATGCCCGGATGCTGAAGTCATCCAGCATCAACGCGTGGCATGAACGCTTCCACAGGCTGAGTGAAGACTTGATCCTTGCCGAACTTCGGCAGGCAGGCATTCCGCCCAAGAAGGCGAAGGCTCTGATGAAGATCTGGATCTTTACGATAGAAGGTCTGCTTGCCCACCCGATGACGGATGCCGAGAAGCGCGAGATTTGCTCGGTACTCGTCAGCGAAGCTGCAGCGCACGGGAACCTTGTCGCACGTACATTCGAGCGACGTCTCTAAGGATTGTTCCTGTTGCCGAGAAGCCGTCACTGGCGGCAGTCGGAACTGGCACGAATGAACCGGCCGCCAGTGACCCAGAATCAAGCCTGGGCCTTCACGGGAAGGCGGAACGGCGCACCAAGCCGATTGAACGCGTTCATCGCCGCTATCGCGATCGTGAGGTCGACCAGATCCTTGGGCCCGAAAGCCGCAGCCACGGCCGCATAGGCCTCATCCGATGCGTGTGTATCGCTTAGCAGGGTGACTTCCTCGGCCCACGCCAGTGCGGCGCGGTACGTATCAGGAAACAGCTGAGGGACTTCGCTCCACACGGGTACCAGCACGATCTTGTCGATGGGCATCGTCTTGAGTAGGTCTCGGGTGTGAAGATCAATGCAATGTGCACAGCCATTGATCTGCGACACGCGCAGGAACACGAGGTGGACGAGTTCGTCCGGAAGGTCCGTTTTCGCGGTGACATAGTGATGCACTCCGAAGAGCGCCTTTGCCCCCTCCGGCGAGATTTCATGCCAAGAAAGGCGTTTGCTACTGGTCATTCTTAAGTCTCCGTCACTAGCGTCGATCGATGACGCCCGGAGATAGACGAGGTTGGGCGGCCGGGTGTGACATGGCCCGAAGAGAAAATATTGACCCACTCGATGTCACACTGGCAGGGCTTTGCTCGTCAGACAGAGTCCGGCCGGAGGGCCTTACACTTCGGAGCTCAGTATGGAAATCGCATATGCCCACGAGTGACCAGAGGACCGCTGAATTTGAATCGCAACGCAAGCGCCTCGTCCACCTTGGCTATCGCATGCTCGGATCGATCGGTGAGGCGGAAGACGTGGTTCAGGATGCGTGGCTCCGCTGGAGCGAGGTCACGGACTGCGTCGATTCCCCAGCCGCATACCTCACGCGTGTTGTCACTCGCTTGTGCCTCGACCAGCTGAAGTCTGCCCGTGTGCGCCGCGAGACATATCTCGGGACATGGCTTCCCGAACCACTCATCTCCGCTGCCGATGAAGTGGAGGAGACTTCCGACGAGGTGACCTTCACGCTAATGCTCGCGATGGAAAGGCTGTCACCTCTGGAACGCGCAGCTTTTCTTTTGCACGATATCTTCGACGTTGCGCTTGCCGAAATAGCGGTCGCTCTCGATCGGCAGCCCGCCGCCGTGCGCCAGCTTGCATCACGCGCGCGCAAACATCTTCGAGAATCAGGCCCTCGCTACCGCATCGAAGCAGCCGAGGCCGAAAGGATCGCAGACGCCTTCTTTTTCGCCGCTCGCGACGGTGACGTGACCAGGCTATCCGAGATACTGGCCCACGATGTAGAGATTCAGGCAGACGGAGGCGGAAAAGTGATCGCTTTCCCCGTAGTCATCCGGGGTCTTCATCGTGCGCTACGCCTTTTCGCCAGCCAGAGTCGCAAGAATGGTGCACGCCCGACTCTGCTGAGGTCAGCGTTAATCGATGGGCTGCCCGGATGCATCAGTGTCGACGGCAACGGCGTCCTTCAAACGATGATCCTCGGTATGCGAGGCGCGAAGATCGGCACTATTTACATCGTCCGCAATCCTGAAAAGCTGTCCCATGTCTCTGCGGCGAGCCTCAAAGGGCAATCAGCCCGTTAAGGTGCCTGTAGATACTTAGCAGCGCAGCTGGTAGCCGATCGCGGACGTCGGGTTTTGGCACCTCGGTGACGCTCACCGCGATTGTCGCCGGCCAGCCCCCAGCGGACGGGCCGGCACTCCCCGTCAACTCCACAGGTGTCGCTGCCGATAATTGACTGATCGATCCATATCGTGATCTGATGGGTCATGGCCAGGACACGCGAGTTCGATCGGGATGCCGCCCTTGGGCGTGCGATGAAGCTCTTCTGGGCCAAAGGCTACGCCGCCACGTCCCTGGATGAATTGCTGAGTGCGATGGAGATTGGTCGGCAGAGCCTTTACAACACGTTTGGTGACAAAAGGCGGCTCTATCTCGAAGCGCTGGGCGCGTATCAGCGGATGTCGATAGAAGAGCATCTGGGACGCCTCAAGAGTGGCTCATCAGTAGTGACGGGAATCGAAGCCTTGTTGTTCGGCCTGATCTCGAAAGATCCCGAAGAACGCGCGCTTGGCTGTCTCGGTGTCAGCTCGGCGTCCGAGTTCGGGGTAATGGATGTCGATGTGGCCGATCTGCGGACAAAAGCTGCGAAGCTTCTGCACGCCGGTCTCGTCGCCCGCATTCGGGAGGGTCAGCAAAATGGCGAACTCGATCCCCGAATCAACGCGCAGGACACCGCTGCTTTCATCGGATTGACGATGACGGGCTTGCAGCTTGCCGCTCGCGCTGGCTCCAGCCCGACGAATTTGCGCGCTATGGCGCGCTTCGCAATCGATCGACTCAAAGCTTAGGGCGACAATGGGCCGCCCTTTTTTTGATCGCAAATGGACCGATCGATCCACATAGGAGATTGACATGACGAAGTCCAAGGTTGCCATGGTATTTGGCGGTTCGAGGGGCATAGGCGCTGCGCTGGTTTGCAGATTGGCCGCAGACGGCTACGCGGTCGCGTTTACGTACTCGTCGGATGTACAGCGGTCCGAAGAACTGGTGTCTGCACTCCAATCGAATGGGAAACAGGTGTTCGCTCTCCGGGCAAACAGCGTGGACAGTGCGGAGATCCGGCGTGCGGTCGATCAAGTGGTTGCACAGCTCGGCGCTATCGACACCGTCGTCGTCAACGCAGGCGTCTTGCGTATGGGCAGCATCAGCACGATGTCGGAAGTCGATCTGGATCTGCTTCTCGACGTGAATGTTCGCGGTGTCTATCTAGCGATTCAGGCGGCTGTTGCCCAGATGCGAGATGGAGGCCGAGTAATCACGATCGGTAGCAATACGGCTGAGCGCACCGGAAACCCAGAAGGAACTGTCTATGCAATGACGAAGGCGGCTGTCGCGTCAATGGTGAAAGGACTGGCGCTGGATTTGGCGCCGCGACGGATCACGGTGAACAACATCCAACCCGGCCCGACCTACACTGATATGACTTCGGCAATGGCGGAGCAGCTGGAGTCAATCGTGCCGCTAGGACGAATTGGCGAGCCCTCCGAGATTGGCGAACTGGCGTCTTACATCGCCAGTGAGAAGGCGGGATACATGACCGGCGCCAGCCTCACGATCGACGGCGGATTCATTTTATAAGCGAGAGCGGCCGGTCCTGGCACGAGCCCGACCATCGACCCATATTGCTGTCGACGGTGCCTCGCATCAGGCACCGGGCAACTCTCCCGCATCAAACACGCAAACCCTCGGCCGCACGCGCCCTGATCGTCGCGAAATCCTCGTCGATGAGCAGCTGCCCATCGCGGAACACCGGGCGCAGCAGGTTTTGCTGTCCGCCGAGCTCCTCGACACGCAGGCCGCGATGACTGCCATCGGCTTCGCGCACCACGGCCAAGCGACCCGGCTTGCTGCGCTTGCCCGGATCGGTCGCCGGGTCTTTGAAGACATCGCGAAGCTCGCCGTCGACGACCACCTGGCTCGCCTTCATCGCCCACTTCATCGTGTCCCGATCGAGCTTCTGCAACAGGCCGCCGCCCATTCCGAACACGGCGTTCTCGGTGGACAGGCCGCGCATCTTCAATGATTCGAGGATGCGCGGCAGGCTGTCGAGGTTGACGCCATCGCCCTGGATCACGCGAATGAAATCGGGCAGCACGCGATAGCCCTTCGCGTTCACGCGATGACCGAAGCGCGTCATCAGATGTTCGATCAGCCGCGGCAGTACCGCGATCGGATCACCGCTGTCGGGCCGTATCACCACACGGCCGCCGGTGTTTTCGACGAGCGTCTTGAGCTCCATGCCGACGAGCTGATCGACGGCATGCCAGAGATCGTAGCTGTCGACGACGAAGGCCAGAATCTTCTTCGGCCCGGCGAAGCGTTCGATCATGTTGCGATAGGCGTCGACTTCGTGCTCGCGGCCCCAGCTCGTCATCGTGCTGTGTTCGCTGGCCGGAATGCTGAAGCCCGCCATCGGCTCGTGGTAGTGGCGCCTGGCGACGAGCAGCGCGGAGAGCGTATCGGTGCCGAGGAAATTGAGCAGATGCCCCGCTCCGCCGAGCCCGGCCGACTCCTCGCTGGTGGCGCCACGGGCGCCGAAATCGTGCAGCTGGAACGGCAGCACCGCGTCCGGGCTCTCGGCGGTGTCGACCAGATAGCGCAGCAGAATCCGCTTGCAGGCGAAGCTCAGGCTGGCGACCGTCGTCGGATACCAGACCGCGCGCAGCAGCGCGGTTTCGAGATAGCCGCCGAGCCAGTGGAACTCCGCATCCGTGTTGCGAATCTGCACCAGCGGAATGCGCGTGCCGAGCACGGTTCCTTCGGCGACGGCCTCGATCTCGACGGGCAGATGCCCTCCATGTTTCTCGATCAGGCGCTGCCAGCCCGCACGATTGAACACCCCGACGTGCGCCTGCGCGATGGTTTCGGCTTCGTCGATCTGATCCTGCGTCACCGGCGTGCGGAGCACGTCCTTGATGAAGGCCTGCAGGCCGAAGAAAACCACGCTTTCGAGCTCGCCGCCGCGCGGCTCGATATAGCTGCTGACGTACTGAGTCCCCGGCGGATATTGCAGGAAGTGGCTCAGCTTGTAGCTGTCGGTGTTGAGGATGAGGCTGCTGCGATACTGCTGGCTCACCGTCGCTCATCCGGGCTGATGAATGGCGACCGAGTCTACTCCACCCGGGGCGATGCGCTGGAGCGCGCCGCCGTTACGGCCGGCCGGTCTTTATTGAGCACGGCTGTTCGATTCTGATACCCGCCCGCCGACACGACGACCGGCTTCAGTGGACAAGCTCGCCCCTCAGGAGAGTCCGGCGATACATCGGGCCGCCCAGGTGCGCCGCAAAGCCGAGCCGATCGACGGCGACGATATCGATCTCCTCGGCGTTCAGCGCCACTCCGCTTGCGATCAGGCCGTCGCCCGCGTCCGCGAACGAACCGGAGTGCTCGCAAAGACCGTCCGCGATCGCCTGCGCCCTCGCCTCGAGTCCGTCCTTGCCCGCTCGGCGGCGAGCGGCGAACAGATACGCCAGCGCCGCGCGCTGCGGGCTGGTCTGGCAGCGCTCGTAGGCCTGGCGCTCGAAAGCGAAGCCTTGTTCGGGCGTGCGGGTGCAGGCGTATTCGATCGCATCGACGATGAGCCACGGCGCGAGCTGGCCTTCCCATTGCGCGCGCCTGGATTCGCGGTAGCGAGCGAACACATCGGGATCCACCGTCACCTCGCTCCGAGGCGCCGGCTCGTTCGTGCGCACCGATCGCAGTTGCAGCAAAGCGGTCTCGAGCAGGCGGCCCTGCTCGCAGAGCGCGTCGAGCAGGCCGAGCGCATGCGCCTCGCGCGCGCTGAAATGCCGGCCCGTGGTGGCGATGTCGAGCGCGGCCTGCGCCCCGACGATGCGCGGCAGGCGCTGGGTTCCGCCCGCGCCCGGGATCACGCCGAGCGTGACCTCGGGCAGCCCGAGCTTGAGCGGATCGGCGCCGACGCGGGCTTGACAGCCGAGCGCGAGTTCCAGGCCGCCGCCGAGCGCGACGCCGGTCATCGCCGCCACCACCGGCTTGGGCGAGCGCTCGATCAGCGCGATGCTGTCGCGCAGGCTCGGCCTGTTGAGCGCGGTGTTGCCGAGCTCGCGCACATCGCCGCCCGCGCTGAAGCGATCGTGACGGCCGATGATGACGATGCCGCCGATCGTGTCGTCCGCAATGGCGCTCGCGAGCGCATCGAGCAGGCCTTGCCGAACCGCCTGCGAAGTCGCGTTGACCGGCGGATGGTCGATCGCGATCACCGCGGCGCCGTCGAACCGTTCGATGTGAATCATCTTGAATATCCCGGGCGTCGCATCAGCGCACGCGATACGCCGGCCGGCGCTGGCCATGCTGAGTGTCGATCAGATCGAGCAGGCGCGGCAGCAGGCTCGACAGCTGCTCGCGCTCGGCGGCGCTCAATTGCAGCAGCGCGTGATACTCGGCGGGCTGCTGGTTGGCGACCAGGTCGCGCAACACGCTCAGGCCCTTGTCGGTCAGGCGCAGCAGTGCGCTGCGCCGGTCGTCGGCATCGACGCTGCGGATCAGCAAGCCCGCTGCTTCGAGCCGCCCGAGCCGCTTGGTCATGCCGGGCAGGCTGATCCAGAACGTGCGCGCGAGCCGGCTCGAGGTGCTCTCGTAAGGCGGGCCCAGGCGTCGCAGGGCGCCGAGCAGCGCCACGTCGGCGAAACTCAGGCCGGCACGCTCGGCCACCGCCTCGCTCGAACTCACGACGTGATGGCCGATCTGCGTGAAGTACATCATCAGGGCGAGCACGCCGTAATCGATGTTCGGCGCTTCGGCCTGCCACTTTCCGAGCTCGCTGGCGATTGCATCCTGCGGCCCGGCTTCGGAAACCTTGTCCATCGCAATCGCGTACTGCGCCAGGGCGCGCAGGGATTCCGGCCGTCGGCTGTAGATGCGCATGCGGCCCTGCGGCCGCACGTCGACGAGCCCGGCTTCGACGAGCACCTTGAGATGCTGCGAAACCGCGCCGCGCGTGATCGGATGCCGCGACGCCAGATCGCTGACCGAGGCGGGCTCGGTCAGCGATTCGAACAGGCCGCGACGCGCGGGATCGGCCAGTGCGGCGAGCAGGGCATCGACGCTCATCGTGATGGCGTCAGCCTTCGTCGTTGACCCAGCGCACGAAGCGATGCAAGGGCATGAAACCGTCGTGCGGCAAGCCGCCTTCGATCGCGCCGGCCGAACCCAGGTTGACGACGCGCTGCACGCCCATCGCCGCGAGCGCATTGCGCAGCCCGGCCTTGCGCGAAGGCGGATACACGCCCACCGTTTGCGTCGCGACGTTCGCATGGCGCACGCCTTCATCGAGCGAGTTCACCGGCAGCACGTTGACGACGCGGCCGTCCGGATGAAATTCCACCGGCTCGTCGGAGCGAATGACCACGCCCTGCCCCTTGTAGTCGCCCCAGACGCGGTAATAGTCCTCCATGCCGCGCAGGCCTTCGATCTCCTCGCGCATCGCCTGCGGCAGCGGCCGGCCGGCGGCGGTCGCCATCGGCCGCTCCACGCCCATGCGCTGCTGCAGCAGCGCGCAGTAGCGATCGATCTGCTCCTGCGTGCCTTCGACGAACTGGAAGCGGCTCGACACGCAGGCCTGCTGCTCCACCATCGTCGAATCGGCCGCCGCGAGATCGGCGACCTGGGCGAGGGTGTCGTCGGATTCGAAAGCCTCGCGTCCGATCAGCGAGATCGAAGTCTTGGGATCGAAGGCGACCAGTTCGAAGCCCGGGCCGATGTACTTCTGCGCGTTCATGATCGTGCTGCCGCCACCCCAGGCGACGAGCTTGTCGAAGAACTGCGGGCGGAACAGCATGCCCTCGACCTGCGCATCGCCGCCGCGCCAATACGCGGCGGAGAAGGAGCGCGACACCGGATGATTCGGCGCCACGATCGACAACGCGCGCAGGATCGCGGTCGCGGTGAACAAGTCGTTCGACGGAATCTTGATCAGGTGCAGGCCCTTGATCAGCGCCCCGCGCACGATCGTGGTCGCCGCCACGCCCGGCGAATTGCCCGCGATCACATGCACGAGCCGCGGCGGAAACGCGCGAATGCGGTGCCTGCGCCCGCTCGGCGCGTCGATCACCTCGCGCCAGCCGTCGACGACATCCGCGCCGCCGAGTTCGGCCTGGAGCTGGAACTCCATGCTCTTGCGATCGAACAGGCGCGGCAGGCCCGCGTACGAGCGTTCGAGGATCGCGGCCGGCAGCGGGCTGCTGCGGATCGAGTATTCGAGCGCCTGCGCGAGCAGGCCCTGCGGATCGCGGCCGAGCCAGGCGCCGGTTTCGACGAGCACGTCCATGATCTCGGACAGCGGCGTCTCGAACGCGGGACCGGCCTCGGTGCGCGGCCAGACCAGATCGTTGAGATCGAGCCTGGGCGTCGTGAAGCGCGCATGCGCGGGACCGAATTCGAGATCGGCGCCTTCGACGGTCCGCCCCTTGACGACGTGGCAGAGCGGAACGGACTGGAGTTGCGTGGGGGCGTTCATGCGTGGAGCACTCCGCGAATGGATGGTGAGCGACCGCCAAAGAGTAGGCAGTCGCGGTTGCCGCGACCGTGGACGGATCCGCCAAACAGCCGAGCCGGATCGGACAGGACGGGCTTCATGCGACCGCTCCACGAATATAGGCGTCGATGGTTCCGGCGCAGCCGATGTGATCGTCCTGTCCGGGCTGGGTGTAGCGCGAAATGTTGTCGAGCAGCGTGGGGCCGTGGCGTCCGCAGGCGCAGCGATCGGCGAAATCGATGCGAACCTTGTCGCCCGTGATGAGCCCGCCCCAACGCCCTTCGTAGAGCAGATCGAGAAACGCGAATCGCGCTTCCACCGGCTGGCCGTTCGCATGCTCGGGCTTGACGAGCTGCTCGCCCGGCGCATCGAGCGGCAACACGATGAGCCCCGGCGGAATGTGATAACGACCGGCCTCGCAGCGCGGCAGGGTCTGCGCCATTTCGGTCATGCCGTAGGCGGCGAAGCGCAGCACCGGGCCGTAGAAGCGATCGACACGCTGCTGGTAGTCGTCCGGCAGCGACACGCCCTTGAGCCCACCGCCCGCGCTGACCACCGACTGCGGATGAAACTCGCCATCGCCGATGCCGAGTTCGCGCGCGCGCTCGATGATCAGCATGTGCTGCGCCCACAGGCCGCTCAGGAAGATCGGCTCGTGACGATGCTCGAAGATCTTCGCCGCGAACTCGCGCAGGCTCGCGCGCATGCGCTCGCCCTTCTGCGCGCCCTTGCTTTCGAAGGCCGCGATCTCGTCGGGCGTCGCCGTGCCCTTGACCATCTTGTTGCGCATCGCGGCCATCTCGCTGACTTCGGAAATCAGCAGGGGCTCCTGCGAAAGCGCATACGTGGCGCCCGGACGGCCCCAGTTCTGCGCGTTCGCGATCGCCGCCTCGACCGAGCTCTGGCGGCCCTTGATCGGACCGAGCCAGAACACCGGACGATCGGCGTTCGCACGCGCGAACGGCCAGCCGACCGAATAGCGCGCGTGGCGCGATTTCATCTCGCGATCGACCATCGTGTGATTGAGAAACGAGCACTTGCCCGTCGTGCCACTCGTGGCGATGACCGCATGGCCCGCGGCCCACAGGCGCTCGAGCCAGTCGTCGACGTTGCGCACGCCGCTGACGTCGACGTTCTTCACATCCGCCACCGACAGCGTGTCGAGCCAGGCCAGCATGCGATCCCAGCGGCCCTGCTCGAAGAACGAAGCCGGATACGACTTGTAGACCGTGTGCGCGAACAGCAGCGGCACCAGGTCGTCGAAGCTGCGAATGCGGGTAATGGCCGCATCGTCCGCGCGGCGCTTGACGAGCGGAATCTGCGTCGCGCGCTGTTCGAACAGCTCCTGCGCGGCCTGCAGTTGCAAGGGCCTGAGCGCGGCCGCGGGCTGATCGTAGGCGGCGTCCGGATCGGTGATGAGATTCAGCAATTGCTGGCGTGCGCTGCTCATGGGTCTCCTCGATGTTTTAAGCGTCTTTTCGCCAATGCACGCTAATCAACGCGCGAAACCTTCGGCAAAGATGCAGCCGCCTGGCCGCATTTCCTCGTTTCTCCGGAGCGAGCCCACCGGAACCGGTCAGGTGCGACTGACGCATCGCGTGCCTGCGTGCGCTCAGGCTTCGAGCAGCAGCTCGACGCGGACATCGAGCAGCTTGAGATGGCGCAGCATCGCCCGGCGCGCCAATGCGGCCTCGCCGGCCCCGATCAGCCCGCAGAGTTCCGCATGACTCGCGACGATGCGTGACCAGATTTCGTCGCTCGGCGGATCGGCCTGGTAATGCGTGCCGACGCGATCGAGCAGGCCCATGAACAAGGCCAGCGCCGGATTGCGCGACAGCTCGCCGATCAGGGCATGCAGCCGGCCGTGCGTCGGCAACCGCTGCTGCGGCGCCATCGGGCGGGCTTCTTCGCTGCGCAGGCGATTCATGCGCGCACGCCCGGCAGCGTCGATGCGTGCGGCGGCCATCGGGGTGCAGGCGATCTGCAGCGCGCGCCAGAGCTCGTAGAAATGCCGTGGTCGCAGGCGGGCGTATTCGAGATACGTCGCGGTGAGTTCGATCGTGTACGTGGAATCGGGCGCGCAGGCGACGAGCCCGCCGCGAGCCCCGCGCTGTGCGCGAACGATGGCCTGCGGCTCGAGCGTGCGCAAGGCCTCGCGCAGCACCGCGCGACTCACGTCGTGGCGCTCGCAGAGCTGCGCCTCCGAGCCGAGCCTGCCGCCCGGCCCTGCGCGCCTGGCGTCGAGCGCGATGCGCAGCGAGGTGCGGTGCCCGAGCTTGAGCTGAGCGCTTCCTCCGAAGCGTTCCGACTGCACGATCAGCTCGAGCGCGCTCGCCGTATCGGCCGGCAATCCGAGCTCGAGCACGCGTTCGTCCAGGGCCTTGCGTGCACGTTCGAGCGAGGCACGGGCGCGCAGGCCGGCCTGCACCGAATCACCTTCGATCACCGCCTCGGCGAGCGCGATCTTCTCGCGGCGAGCCCTGAGCATCAGCGTGGACAGCTGCGGCGTTTCGGCCGGCAAGCTCAGCAGATCGCTGCTCACGCGATAGAGCGCTTCGAGCATGAGCATGAGGGCCGGGTTGCGCGACAGCGAGACGAGCGCGCGACGGAAGCGCAGGCTCATCTCGATATCGGCCTCGACGCTGGCCAGCGGCGCGTCGCGCAGCTCGCGCACGAGCATCGACAAGGCCGCCAGTTCGCTCTCGCCGCCGCGCTCGCAGGCCAGGGTGATCATGAGCTCTTCGAGCACGCTGCGCGCTTCGAGCAGGTCGTGCAGCTTCACCGCGGCGAGTTCCAGATAAGCCGCGAGCGCGAGCACCGCGGCCTCGCGCGCCGGCTGCTGCACGATCAGTCCGCCGCCCATGCCGGTATGCATGCGCGCGATGCCATGCCGTTCGACCTGGCGCACCGCCTCGCGCAAGGTTGCCCGACTCACCTCGTAGCGCCGCATGAGTTCGGTCTGGCTGCCGAACACGTGGCCGATCGGCCAGCCCAGATCGGCGATGTCCTGCTTGATGCGCGAGGCGACGATCTCGCCGAGCTTGGGCTCTCGAGGCGGGGCGAGGCGCGCTTGCACCGCAGTTGCAGCCGGCTGTTGCAGCACCGTCGACGATTCGCTCAGCGTTCGCCGTGGAATTTCACGAGCTGCACGAGCGCTCCGGCCAGCCGCTCGTCCTTGAGGAAGATGAAATCCACCTTCTGCGAGCTGAATTCGGTCACCGTCCTGAGCCCGCGGCCTTCGGCCTCGGAACGAGCGGCCGCGAGATCGTTGACCGTGAAGGCCATGTGCGAGAGGCCTTCGCGATCGCCGAGTATCAGCGAATCCGCCGAGATGCCCTGCGTGTTCTCGACCATCTCGAATTCGAAGCCGTTGTCCGTGTGCCCGTGCGTGACGAGCGCCTTGGTCGGATTGGCCTTGCCTTCGACATAGGTCGTGATCGCGTATTCCTTGACCGGCTCCCAGCGGATGCCGAACAGATCGGCGTACAGGCCGATCGAGCGATGGATATCCTTGACCGCGAATCCCACGTGCAGAAACTTCATCGAACTCTCCTTCCCGCTTCGTTGAGGCCCGGCGCGCTCTGGCCTGATTTGTTGCGCGCCGTGGCCAGTGCTGTCTTCACATCGGCACGATCGCCTCGAAAGGCGTGGGCGTCAGATGCTGTCCTCCATCGGCATAGAGCACGTGCCCGGTCAGGAAGCGTCCGGCCTCGCTGACGAGCAGCATCACCGCGCCGCCGATGTCGGCCTCGCAATCGCCCATGCGCTGCATCGGCGATTGCGCCACCAGTGCATCGACCGCTTCGGGCGCTTGCTCGCGCAGCTTGCGGAACACGGCGGTGTCGGCCGCAACCGCAAGTGCATTCACGAGCACGCCGTGCTCGCCCCATTCCTCGGCCGCGCTGCGCGTGAGCGATTTGATCGCCTCGCTCGCGGCGACGCCATCGGCGAGCTTGCGATTGAGACTGTCGCCCATCGTCGCAACGATATTGACGACGCGCCCACCGCGCTCGCGCAGCGCCGGATACGCGGCCTGCAGGCTCCAGAGCACGGCCTGCGCCGATGGAGCAACCGCGAGGCTCTTGCTCGCCAACGGAGAAAAGTCGGTGGATTCATCCGCGCCGTTGACGAGAATGTCGATGCGTCCATGCCGCGTCAGTACATCGGCGATCGCGGCTTCGGCTTCGGCCTTGCTGGCCGGCGAGCCCAGCAGCGCCACGCGCGCGCCTTCGTCGCGCAGTCGCTGCGCGATACCGGCCGCGACGCCATGTTGCGCGTCCTGCCGGCTCGCACAGATCACGGCCACCTTGTCGTTCAAACGTCCCATCGTTAGCGTCTCCACGAAGTCTTGGATTGTGTCCGGGCGCTCATTCGGGGCGCTTGAGATGCAGGCCGCCATCGGCGAAGAAGGTCTGCCCGGTGATGAATCGCGCATCCTCGGTCAGCAGGCCGGCGACGAGCGCGCCGAGGTCTTCGACGGCCTTGCCGAGCCGGCGCATCGGAATGGCGAGCAGCGTGCGCGCGGCCATTTCCGGGTTGTTCTTCATGTATTCGACGGTGGCGGCCGATTCGCAGGCCGGGCAGATCACGTTGACGGTGATGTTGTGCCGCCCCCATTCGCGCGCGGCGGACAGCGTGAGCCCGCGAATCGCTTCCTTGGTCGAGTTGTATTCGGCGCTGAGCTTGGCTCCATACACCGCGCGACGCGAACCGAAGTTGATCACGCGCCCGCCGCCTTGGTCGCGGTAGTGCGGAAACACCGCGTTCATGAGCCAGCGCGAGGCGTGAAAGCCCGACGACAGCGCCTTGTCATAGGCGTCTTCGGTCTTGTCCTCGACGGGCACCCATTTCCATTCGGCCTGCGCGTTGTTGACGAGCCCGTCGACGCGACCGTAACGCTCGATCGTCGTCGCGACGACGCTCTCGGCACGCTCGCGCACGCCGACATCGGCCTGCAGGTAGTCGGCCTCGAGTCCGAGTTCGGCGAGCTGCTGCAGCGCCTTCGCGCCCTTCTCCGCGGAGCGCGAGCAGAACACCACGCGGGCACCTTCCATCGTCAGCTTCTGCACGATGCCGAAGCCGATGCCTTCGGAACCGCCGGTGACGATCACCACTTTGCCTTTCAATTGAGTCACGCTGATTCTTCCTGTCGCAACGAATGTCAAACGATCGATGCCGCGCTCAGCTGCACCGCGCGGGAATGCCATGCACCGCCGGCGCTGTCGAACGACCGGCGCGCGGCAACATCAGCGACACCACGAAGCCGAGCACGGTCGCAGCGGTGAGCATGGAGAACGCCAGGCCCACCGACGTGGAGCCCGGATAATGCGCATCGCCGACCGCGACCGTGTGCAGGCTCAGCAGGAAAGCGCAGAGCTGCGTGGCGATCGCGAAATTGGTTTGCCGCAGCACCGCGGTCACGCCATTGGCCTCGCTCGTGCGTGCCAGCGGCACCGCGTCGGCGAGCACCATCGGCGTTGCACCGAGAATCATCACCGAGCCGATGCCCTGCACGAACAGCATGACGACGAGCAGCTCGAGCCAGTGCTGGCCCATGTACATGCCGGTCCAGCCCACCGCGGCGATGAAGGCGCCGATCTGCAAGGCCCGGCGCGGGCCGGCCCTGTCAGCGATGCGACCGGCGATGGGGCCGCCGATCAGCGCAGTGACCTGCGCTCCGAACAGGAAAGCCCCCGACAGCGTCGGGGACAAGCCGAAGCCGATGCCGGCCTTCGGCGTCTGCTGCAAGAGCATGCTGATGAAGGGCCCGACCTGGAAAACCCCATAGGCGGCCATGATCATCACCGCGTTGGCGATCAGCACCTGACGATTGCCGAGCAGACGCACATCGATGAGCGGCTCGGGGCGCTTCCATTCGTGACGGAACCAGTACGCACCGATCAGTACCGCGATACCGATCATGCTCCAGATGCGCGGATCGCCGAAGCCCCAGTACTTGATCTGGCCGATCCCGTAGATCACCAGCGCGATCATCGGCACCGTGAGCGTGCCGCCGATCAGGTCGATCCTGCGATCCGGCGTCGCGGCGGGCCTGGAAGGCGGCAGCGAGAAAATCGACAGCAGCACCGCGATGAACGATGCCACCGAGGCGAACCAAAACATCGAATGCCAGGGCAGATGATCGACGATGAGTCCGCCAACCAGCGTGCCGACGCCCGAAGCGATGCTCGCGGTCGCCGCGATCATGCCGGTGCCGATGCGCTGCTTCGAAGGCTCCAGATGCTCGCGCAGCAGGCCGAAGCACAGCGGCAACAGCGAGCCCGCGAAACCCTGCAGGCCACGACCGATCAGCAGCCCCATGAGATCGGGGCTCATCGCGCTGACCAGCGAACCCACCGTCGCAACCGCGAGCACGCAGCTGACCGCGAGCTTGCGCCCGTAGAGATCACCCAGGCGCGCGATCAGCGGGGTCAGGCAGGCCGAGACGAGCAGGTAGATCGTGATGACCCAGCCGACCAGCACCGGATCGCCGAACAGTTTGTAGAGCAGGCCGATGGCGCCGTAGATCATCGCGACCTCGAAGGCCGCGATCGTCTCGATGTACATGAGCAGGCCGATCAAGGCCCACGGCTTGCGCGCCTGGATTGCGATCACGAACCACGCTCCGTCACAGCGGCCACGGCGCGCCACTTGAAAGCGCTTTCACCGAGGCTCGGCAACTTCACCGCGCGAGACCGTCCGCGGCCCGCGGCCAGCTGCGCGGGCGAGAAGGCAGAGACCGGCATCACGGTCGGATCGGGGGTGCAGCGACTCATTCCGCTCTCCTCACAGGGCACCTGCGGCGGGCCGGCGCCAGGGCCGGATCCCCATCGTGCGCGACCGCTCCTTATGTTCGGCAGCATTGTTAACAGTGCACCAATTGTCAAGGCCATGACGCTTAAAACGCCTAAACAGACTGAAACGCTTCAAGCGTTGCACGAATTGAGTGCACCATTTATGCTCGATCGAGAGCGGCAGCCACGTTCCGCCCCGGAGCGATCCATCCGCCCGATTCCGAGGAGAGATTCGATGTCGAGCCGTACCGTCACCGCCCAAGACCTCATCGCCGCCGCCGAGAAAACCACCGGCATGAACCAGTGGGGCGAGCAGGATTTCCGCACCGGGCTGCAGCTGCTGCTCGACACCATGCAGCGCGAGGCCCGGCTGTCCGATCTCGGCCGCGAACGCATGCTGAGCCGCATCGACGGCCTGCTGTGCAACCGCCTGCGCATCTACGACTGGCGCGCCAGGCACCCCGAAGTCGCGCAGCAGACGATCACGCGGCCGATCTTCATCCTCGGCCTGCCGCGCAGCGGCACATCGAACCTGCTGTCGCTGCTGTCGTTCGATCCGGCGCATCGCGTTCCGCGCATGTGGGAAATCTTCCGCTCGGTTCCGCCGCCGAGCCGCGACACCTACGAGACCGATCCGCGCATCGCCGAAGTGCAGAACCAGCTCATGAGCGACGGCTTCGGCTCCGAAGGCCTGCAGGCCACGCATCCGTTCGACTCGCGGCTGCCCGAGGAATGCGGCTTCATCTTCGAGCACACCTTCGCGTGCATGGTGTTCCCGGCCTACATCAACATTCCGACCTTCGCCAAATACGCGATGGACGATGCCGACTGGCGCGGCGTCTACGGCTTCCACCAGCAGTTCCTGCAGAACCTGCAGGCGAACTACGCGGGCGAACGCTGGGTGCTCAAGACGCCCGAGCATTCGCACTTCCTGCCCGACCTGCTTGCCACCTATCCGGACGCGATCCTGCTCTACACGCATCGCGCGCCCGCGCAGATCATGTCCTCGCTCGCGAGCAACATCACCGAGCTGCGCAAGCTCTGGTCCGACCAGGTCGATCCCAAGGAAGTCGCCGCGAGCTTTCTCGCCGCCGAAGCCGAAGGCTCTCGCCGCATGGTCGAGGCGCGCAAGGATCCGGCGGTCGACAGCCACTTCTACGACATCGAGTTCCAGGACCTGATCCAGCAGCCGGTCGAAACCATGCGCCGCCTCTACGCGCGCTTCGATCTGCCGTTCACCGATGCGACGCAGCGCGGCTTGCAGCACTACGCGGACAACGAGGCCAAGAAGACGCACGGCCACGGCAAGCACAAGCATTCGCTGTCCGATGTCGGCTACAGCGCGGACGAGATCGACACCGCGTTCAAGCCCTATCTCGACTGGTACGCGCGCAAGCACGAAAGCTTCCGCCTGCCGTCCGCGCGCTGAGGCGTCACCATGCCGACTTCGATATCGCAGCTGCAACAGGGCGCCGCCATCTCGCCCGCAATGGACGCGGCCTGGAAGCGCTATCTCGAAGGCCTCGAAGCGCTGCGCCAGCGCATCTTCGCAACCGAGATGGTGTGGCGCCCCGAGACGCACGCGGCCGCGCACTATTTTCTGATGAACGCGCAGGCCTCGGCGTTCACCACTTGCTTTGCGCCCAAGCAGACGTACCCGGCTTTCTACGTGCACAGCACCTTCGAGCCGAACATCTTCACCTGGACGCTGCCGAACCCTGACTTCCACTATCGCTGGGCCTTCATCGACGGCACACGCACGTATCGGGTCTGGGGACATCGCGGCAACACGCTGTGGCTCGACATCCAGGTCAACCGCAGCCACTGGTGCGACGACGAGCCGACCGTGTTCGGCAACTACCAGCCCGAAGGCATCCTCGACGCGGACGGCAACTTCGAATACATCCTCTCGGCGACCGATCCCGGTCCCGGCAAGCACTGGATCAAGCTCGATCCGAGCTCACGCAACAACGTGCTGCTGATCCGTGACACGCATTACGACTGGGTCAACACGCGCGGCGCCGAACTGCACATCGAACTCCACGACGGTCTTCCCGCCGGCCCATGCTTTCTTCCCGAAGCCGAACTCGAGCGCCGCCTCGATGGCTGCCTGCGGCTCATGAATTTCGTCGTCGAGCATTTCCAGCCGCACATCACGACGAATCCGCAGCGCACCGGCATCAACCGATTCCACCAGAGCAACGTCAACACCAAGGGCGGCTCGCATCCGGTCGCGGTCTACTTGCTGCTGCCCTACGAGATCGAGGCCGACGAGGCGCTCATCATCGACGTCGAGATTCCGCAGACGATGTACTGGAACATCCATCTCGGCGATGTCTGGGGCGGCACCGCGGATTACGTACAGCACCAGAGCTGCCTGAACGGCGCGCAGGCGCACGTCGACGCCGACGGCCACGCCCGGCTCGTGCTGTCGACGCAGGATCCCGGCGTGCCGAACTGGCTCGACGCGATCGGATGCCTGCACGGCATCGCGCAGTTCCGCTGGTACAAGACCAGCAAGGTCAACGTTCCCGACGTGCGCAAGGTCAAGCTCGCCGACCTGCACCAGGAACTGCCGGCCGCGACACCTCGCGTGAGCCGCGAAGAGCGCAAGCGCAACATCGATGCGCGCCGCGCCGCGATCATGCGGCGCTATCACTACTAGCGCGCCTCGCGCTCACGGGAGTATCGAGATGCCGCTCGAGGACCGCCTGCAAGCCGCGCTCGACCGCCAGGAAGTGGCCGAGTTCATCGTCACCAATTCGATGCTCGGCGACAGCCGCAAGCCCGGCGACTGGGAGCGCTACCGCAGGCGCTACGCCGAGCGGATCACCATCGACTACAGCAGCACGCTCAAGGACGAAGTGCGCAGCATCGATCGCGAAACGCTGATGCCGTACTGGAAGAGCCTCGTCGACGCCTTCGACGTCACCCAGCACAGGGTCACCAACGTCGTCGTGACGCTGGACGGCGACACCGCGAAGTCGCGCGCCTACGTGGTCTCGAACCATCGCATCGGGCAGGACGTCTGGAGCTGCGGCGGCATCTACGATGCACGGCCTCGTGCGCGCTGCGGGCGAGGACGGCGGCTGGAAGATCACCGCGCAAGGCTTCTTCCCGCTGTTCGAAACCGGCGATCGCGGCGTGTTCGAGCGCGGCCTCGCCAATGCCCTGCCCTCGCCGCTCAAGTCCGGCGCCTGAGATGAAGGTTTCGCTCGAGGGCCGAACCGCGCTCGTCGATGGCCCGGGCGTCGGCCAGGTCGGCGCGCTCGCCTTCGCGACGGCGAGCGGCCTCGTTCATCACTGGCCTCGAGCTGCCGGTCGACGGCGGCACGATCGCGCGCTCGGATGAGCACTTCGGGCAAGCGGCTCGAAAGCCGCGTCGCCATCGTCAGCGGCGCCGGCTGCCGCGGTGAAGGACTCGGCAACGGTCAGGCGATCGCTTTGCTGCTCGCGCGCGAAGGCGCGCAGCTGCTGCTCGTCGATCATGATGCGCAGGCACTCGACAACAGCCTCGCGAAGCTGCGCAACGAGGGGCTGCGTGCCGAAGGATTCGTCGCCGACGTTGCGGACGGCGACGATGTGCGGCGCGTGACTCGGCTCGCCGAGACCCGTTTCGGCCGCATCGACATACTCGTCAACAACGTCGGCATCAGTTCGCGCGGCGGGCTGTTCGAGTCCGACGAGGCGGAATGGGACCGCTGCTTCTCGGTCAACGTGCGCAGCGTGTTCGTGGCCGCCCGTGCGGTCGTTCCGATCATGCGGCGGCAGGCTCATGGCCGCATCGTCAACGTCTCGTCGATCGCCGCGCTGCGCACCACCACTGCGCCCCCGCACGCCTATGCGGCGTCCAAGGCCGCGCTCGGCATGCTCACGAAGACACTCGCGGCCGAGTTCGCGGCGGACGGCATCCGCTGCAACAGCGTCGTTCCCGGCATGATCGACACCCCGATGGTACGCGACAGCCTGCTCGCATCGGGGCTCGACGAAGCGCAAGTCCGACGCTACACCGAGGCGCGCCATCGGCTGTCGCCGACCGGCCGCCAGGGTACCGCCTGGGACATCGCGAATGCCGCGCTGTTTCTGGCGAGCGAGGCCGCGGACTACGTCAACGGCCACGAACTCGTGGTCGATGGTGGATTCACGAACTTGTCGGCGCCTGCGGGCTGACGACCGAACGCGGCGGATCGCGCATCGCCGTCAGCATGGCCGAGAAGCGTTGCGTGACGATCGGTTCGAGCTCCGGATGCGTGAACACGTAGAACTCACGCTCGCGTACCGCGCGCATCACCCGTTCGCCGACCACGAGCGGATCGAGCCCATCGCGCTGCAGGCTCGCGACCTGCGCTGCGCGGCGCGACATCGCGTCGCCGGTATCCGGATCGAGCGCTCCGGCGGACGTATCGAACAGCCGGGTGCGAACCTGCGCCGGCAACAGCACCGAAACACCGATGCCGGAGCCTTCGAGCTCCTGGCGCAGGCATTCGCTGAAGGCGAGCATCCCGGCCTTGCTCGCGGTGTAGCTCGCGCCGCCCGCGTACGGAAGCAGCGCGCCCATCGACGCGGTGTTGACGATGTGCGCTCCGCCCGCAGGCTTGCGCAACAGCGGCAGCATCGTTCGCGTGCCGAGGAAAAGCCCGGTCAGATTGACCTCGATGATGCGCCGCCATTCCGCGGCTTCGAGCTCGGCGACCGGGCGGCCGGTGCCGGTGATGCCGGCGTTGTTGACGAGCAGATCGAGTCCGGCGGCCTGCGATTCGACGAGCTCCGAGGCCTGCTGCCAGGCGGCGTCGCTGCCGACGTCGAGCCGAAGCGGCAGCGCCTCGATGCCTTCGGCGCCGAGGCTCGCCGCCGCCCGCTTCGAAGCGGATTCGTCGATGTCCGCGAGCACGATGCGAAAACCCTCTCGCCCCGCTGCCCGCGCGATGCCGTAGCCGATGCCGCTCGCTGCGCCGGTGATCAGCGCGAGGCGCTTGCGCTCGGCGTTCATCAATGACCCTCAGCGAAAGCGCGAGAAATCGGGCTTGCGCTTTTCGAGGAACGCGGCGATCGCTTCCCGGGACTCGTCCGAGCGCAGCTGCGCGGTGAACGCGTCGGACTCGCGCCGCATCTGCTCGGCGATCTCGTTCGAAGGCCTGCGCAGCAGTTCGCGCGTGCGCCGCAAGGCGCCCGGCGGCGATCCGGCGATGCGGCGAGCCGTCTCGATCGCCTGTTCGCGCAAGGCCGCTTCGTCGACGATATGCGTCACCAGCGCCCAGTCCTTCGCGGTGGATGCGTCGATGGCCTCGCCCGCGAGCATCATCTGCGCGGCGCGCAGATAGCCGACGCGCTGCACGAGCGAGATCGAGCTTCCGCCCTCGGGAACGAAGCCGCGCTGCACGAACGGCAAGGCGAAGCGGGCCGTCGGTGCGGCGAGCACGACATCGCATTGCAAGACCAGGCTCACGCCGAAGCCGATCACATGGCCTTGCACCGCCGCCATCACGAGCTTGTCGATCTGCGGCAGCCGTGCCGTCAGCCGACCTCCCGGATTGTCGAGTCCGGACGGCACTTCGTCGCCCATGTTGTCGGCGCTGAACGCGTTCAGATCGGCGCCGACGCAAAACGATTTTCCGGCCGCACTGAACAGGATCACGCGCACCTGGTCGTCGGTTTCCGCGCGATCGAGCGCTTCGTTGAGCTCGATCCACATGCCCGGCGTGATCGCGTTGAGCTTCTCGGGGCGATCGAGCCGGATCTCGCAAACACCGTCCGCGATCGTGCAGCGCACCTGACTCATGCGGCGAGCCCGTAGAGATCGATGTAGGGCGCGAAGCGGCGGTGGATATCGTCTTCCGTAATACCGGTGCCTTCGAGCGAATACTTGTGCTCGCCGTGCTTGTTCTGCGGATTCTCGGCGAGCCAGCGCTGCATCGCCGCGGCCGCCGCATCGCTCAGCGTGAGTCCGCAACCCGCGTAGATGCGCTCGATCGTGTCCATCGGCTTGCTCGCGAAATCGGAGAAGTAGACGTCGACGTAGCGGTCCGGATACTGCCTGCGCACCTCCATCGCCATTTCGATGCCGCGGCCCCAGAGATCCACTTCGCGACGCGCGGCGGCGGTGCGGCTCGTGTCCGCGCCTTCGTACGGAATGCGGGCCATGCGCGCAAGGCTCGCGCCCGAGGCCACGGATGTGATCGGGTTGCGATGGGTCTGGATGATCGTCGCCTGCGGGAACACTTTCATGAATCCGGCGAGCCCGAACAACGAAGCCGGATTCTTGAGCAGCCAGGTCTTGTCGCGCTCATGCAGGCCGATCAGGCGCAGGTTGTCGCGGTAGCGGCGCCACATCGCCTCGGTGTCCTGCTCGAGCCACCATTGCTGATAGCTCGGGATGTTCGCGTTCGTGGTCCAGTCGATCGAGAGGAAATCCTGGCGCGTGAGCAGCAGGCATTCGTAGACCTCGTCGGCGATGATCGGATGCGCGGCTTTCATCGCCGGCACTTCGCGATACAGGGTTTCGAGTTCGTCGACCGCACGCTTGAACAACGGGTTCGCGTCCCACTCCGAACGCGGCGGACGCGGCATGGGATTGTCGATGAGCCAGTATTCGAGCCCCTGGAACTGCGGGTCCATGGCCAGCACGCGATGCAGCGCGGTGGTGCCGGTACGCGGCAGGCCGGTGATGACGATCGGCGGCTTGAGTTCGTAGGACAGGCTGTCGGGATGCTCGCGCCAGCCCTTCTGCGACCAGGTCCGGCTCACGAGCACCTGCACGATGCGGTCGAAATACTTGCGCCAGCCTTCGGGCGTGAGCTGCGTGTCCTGGTCGAGCGCCTGCAACAGCTTGCGCAGCGCGAGACGATAGTCCTGTGAACCGAAATCGCGCATGCCGCTGCGCTTGGCGGCCGCTTCGTGCAAGGCGGCTTCGCTGGCGACGAAGGACGGGTTCTGCTGGGTCATGCCAATCTCCGGATGAGTCGCGTGTGCTGGCCTATTCGGCGCAGCGTCCACCGTCGATCGCGTAGATCGCACCGGTGATGTACGAGGCCTCGTCGGAGGCCAGGAAAGCGGTCAACGCGGCGATTTCCTCGGGTGTTCCGAGCCTGTGCATCGGCGTGACCGATTCCTTGAATTCGATCAGGGCGGCTCCCGATCGTTCGACCAGTGGCGTGCGGATGGTGCCCGGCGCGACCGCATTGATGCGGATGCCGTGGTCCACGTATTCGAGCGCCGCGATCCTGGTGAGCATGTTGAGCCCGGCCTTGCCGACGATGTACGCCGCCGAGCCCACGGCCGGACGCATGCCGCCGACCGACGACATGTTGATGATCGATCCGCTGCGCTGACGCATCATCACCGGCAGCACGTGCTTGAGCACGACAAAGGCCCCGCGCAGGTTCACGTCCATGATGCGGTCCCAGAGCACGAGATCGATCTCGTGCAGCGGCGTTCCGCCATGCGAAATTCCGGCGTTGTTGCAGAGCACGTCGATGCGGCCGCAGCGTTCGACGCAGGCCGCGACCATCGCCTCGATCTGCTCGGGAACGCCCACGTCCGCACGGTGCGCGATGATGCGCTGCGGATGCAGGGCGGCGAGTTCGTCGACATTGTCTCCACGGCTCACCGCGAACACCCGTGCCCCTTCTTCGACGAGCCTCAGTGCGACCGCGCGTCCAATGCCCGCGCCGGCGCCAGTGACGAGCGCGACCTTGTTCTCGAAACGCCGCGCCAGCGCTGCCGTCATGGGATCGTCTCCAGAATCGGAACGTAAACCGGGCCGGCCATGTGATAGCCGCCGTCCGCATGAATCGTGCTGCCGGTGATGTAGCGGCCATCTTCGCCGGCGAGCATCACCGCGGCGCCGCCGATGTCCTCGACGGGATCGCCGAAGCGCTGCAGGGCCACGAGTGGCAAGCTGCGCTCGACGTGCTCTGCATGACGCTGGGCGTAGTCGCGAAAGCGCTCGTCGTCGACGCTCGCCATCAGCACGTTGACGAGAATGCCGTCGGCGCCCCACTCCTGCGCGGCCGTGCGCGTGAGGGCCCGCAAGGCCTCGGCCGCGGCCGCGTAGGCGCCGATGTATTCGGCCACGTTTTCGCCATAGACCGAACCGAGATTGAGGATGCGTCCGCCGCCCTGTTCGCGCATGGACGGCTGCACCGCGAGCATGGCCCAGCGCGCGGCCGAAAAGCCTTGCGCGAATGCGGCGTCGTAGTCGGCGTCGTCCATCGCTTCCAGCCGCTGCCAGCGCGGAGCTTCGGCCGCCGCGTTGACGAGGATGTCGACGCGGCCATGTACCGCGATCGCCTCGGCGATGGCGCCGAGCAAAGCGCGCTTGTCGCCCGGCGCGGCGACGAAGACGCTCGCGCCGAGAGTCCCGGCATGTGCTTTCAAGGCCCTTTCGTCACGATCGATCAGCAGCAGCTTCGCACCCTCGCGCGCGAATCGCTGGGCGATGCCGAGCCCCGGATGACGTCCCGCGCCGACGACGAGCGCGACCTTGTTTTCGAGCAGTCCGCTCATGTCAGTGCCTCAGGTGCGGCTGATGCGCCTGCACCGGCCGCGAAATGCCGAGTCCGCCGTCGAGGAAGAAAGTCTCGCCCGTGATGAAGCGGCCTTCGTCCGCGACCAGGCCGAGGATCGCGCCGCCGATGTCGGCTTCCGGATCGCCGTGCCGACGCAACGGAACACGTCCACGCATGAGCTGGTATGCGGCCGGATGGTTCTGCTTGAACGACTTCGTCGCGTCGCTTTCGGCAGCCGGCAACACCACGTTGACGGTGATGCCGTGGCGGCCCCATTCGTTCGCGGCCGTGCGCGTCAGCCCGCGTATGGCCTCCTTGCAGGCCGCGTAATCGGCCGCCCAACGGCTGCCGTTGACACCGAAGATCGAACCGAAGTTGACGATGCGTCCGCCGCCCTGCGCCTTCATGAGCGGGAACGCGGCGCGCATCGCCCACAGCGTCGCCTGCAAGCCCGACTGCAGCGTCTGCTGCCAGTCGTCGTCGGGCTTGTCCTCCAGCGGTGTCCACGGCATCACCGTTTGCGCGTTGTTGATCAAGGCATCGACGCGCCCGTAGACGCGCACCGCTTCGGCGATCACGTGTTCGATCTCGGACCGGATGCCGACGTCTGCCGGAACGTAATGCACGGCCGGCGTGATCGCACGCAACGCGTCGAGCATGTCGCTGGCGCGAGCAGCGGTGCGTGAACAGAGCACGAGTCGCGCGCCTTCCCTGGCGAATCGCAGTGCGACTCCGCGACCGATGCCGTAGCTCGCGCCCGTAATGACCGCCACCTTGCCGCGCAAGCGTCCTCGCGGAATCGCATCGTCGGCCATGTCGCCAGAAGCCATTCTTTCTCCTCGTGCTCGCACGGCGCGTGTTTTCGGTCGATCGCGATCGCGTCGCCGGTTGTTTCCTAAATGGTATACTATTGAAAGGGGAAATCACCATACGACGATCGACACGTATCGATCGCCTCGAAAGATCGGCGCGGACAAGACATGACGACAGCCATCGGGGTCATCGATTTCAGCGATCGCGTCGCGATCGTCACCGGCGCGGCCAGCGGCATCGGGCGCGCGATCGCTGCGGCGCTCGCGGCTCGCGGAGCCCGGGTTCTCGTCAACGACGTGCAGGAAGCGCAGGCCACCGCCGCCGAGATACGCGCTGCAGGCGGCGTCGCGGTTGGCGACGAAACCGCGGTCGGCGATTTTGCGGCCGGACGCAGGATCGTCGATCACGCGATGCAGGCTTTCGGCCGGCTCGATCTGCTCGTCAACTGCGCCGGCACTTCCGCGCCCGGGGCCTTCTCCGACATCGCGGAAGACGACGTGCTGCGCGTCTTGCAGGTCAATCTGCTCGGCCCCTACGCCCTCACGCACGCGGCCTGGCCGATTCTTCGCAAGCAGCGCTACGGCCGCATTCTCAACATCGCCTCGAACGCGGCGCTCGGCATGGGCCGCAGCGCGGCGTATGCGGCTTCCAAGGGCGGACTCATCTCGCTGACCAAGGACAATGCGCGCGAAGGCCGCGAGCTCGACATCAAGGTCAACGCGATGCTGCCGGTCGCGAGCACCGCGATGACCGCGCGCATTCCACCCGGGCCTTTCCGTGACTGGATAGACCAGGGCTTTTCGCCCGCGCTGATCGCGGCTCCGGCCCTGTTCCTGCTCTCCGAAGCCGTGCAGGCCAGCGGCGAAGTCTTCAGCTGCGGAGGCGGGCGCATCTCGCGCACGGCCTGGTTCAACACGCACGGCTGGTTCGATGCGCAGGCGACGCCCGAGGCGATTGCCGGGCACTACGACGAATTCATGAACCCCGACGCCGCACGGCTCGTCGAGAACCAGCCCCAGGAACTGCAGCGCTACACCGAATGGAAACCCTGGCCGGGGCCGGGGCGGATGCCGAACGCGTGAAAGCCGATCGTCGCCCCTGCGCGATGTCGATCGAAGCGATGAATGCGCGCCTGCGCGCCTCGCCGTTCAACGCCTGGCTCGGCCTCGTCGTCACGCAGGCCGAGGCCGGATCGATCGAGCTGCGCCTGCGCTGGAAGTCCGACCTCGGCGGCCGGCCCGATCGCGACGAAGTGCACGGCGGGGCGATCGCCTCGCTGATCGACGTCGCCGGCTCCTACGCGCTCGCGAGCCTGCACGGCCGGCCCGCGGTGACCGTCGATCTGCGCAGCGATTACCTGCGTCCCTTCGTTTCGGGCGAGGCGATCGCGCGCGCCGAAATCCTTCATTCCACAAGACCGCTCTCGAGCGTGCGTATCGTCGTCAGCGACGAACAGCAGCGCCTGCTCGCGAGCGGCACCGGCACTTATCTCACACCGGATTCCTCATCATGAGCTCGACGCAGTACGTACAGCCAATGGCTCCGCGCGCCTGGGGCTTCACGCCCGAGCAGCTCGCCGAGCAGCCCACCGTCTATGCGCCCGGACTGCTCGCGGGACGCACGCTGCTGGTCTCGGGCGGCGGCAGCGGCATGGGGCGCGCCACCGCGTTTCTCGCGGCCCGCCTCGGGGCGAACGTGATCATCTGCGGACGCGATGCGGACAAGCTGCAGCGCGCGAGCACAGATGCGCAGCGCCTGCTCGGCAAATCGTTCGAATGCCATGCGATGACGATCCGCGACGCCGAGCGCGTCGACAGGCTCATGGACGAACTGTTCGAACGCCACGGGCAGATCGATGCGCTCGTCAACAGCGCCGGCGGGCAGTTTCCGCAGAACGCGATCGACTTCTCGGTGAAAGGCTGGCTCGCGGTCGTCGACACCAATCTCAACGGCACCTGGTACATGATGCAGGCGGCCGCCAGGCGCTGGCGCGATCGCAAGCAGGCCGGCAGCGTCGTCAACATCATCGCCAACTACAAGCGCGGCATTCCGCAGTCCGCGCATACGGCCGCGGCGCGCGCGGGCGTGGCCTACCTGAGCAAGTCGGTCGCGGTGGAATGGGCTCCGCTCGACATCCGCGTCAATTGCATCGCGCCCGGCACGATCGAAACCGAAGGGCTCAACCAGTATCCGCCCGAGACCATCGAGCGCGGAGGCAAGGGCAACCCGCTGCGCAGGCGAGGTGACGTCTGGGACATCGCCGAAGCGGTGATCTACCTGTGCGCGGCGAGCGGCAAGTTCATCACCGGCGAGGTGCTGCAGGTCGACGGCGGCATGCAGTGCTGGGGCACCAACTGGCCGCTCGGCGTTCCCGAGCAGTTCCGCGTCGACGGCTGAGGAGAGCCCATGAATCTCGATCTGAATCCGCGGCAACAGGCGGTTCGCGAACAGGCCCGCCGCATCGCCGACGAGCGCCTGCGACCGCATGCACACGATGTCGACTTTCGCGAGCGTTACCCCGAAGAAGGCTTGCAAGCACTCATCGACAGCGGGTACTGCGGACTCACGGTTCCGCGCGAATACGGTGGCATGCAGGCCGATTCGACAAGCGCCTGCCTGATCGTCGAGGAGCTCGCACGCGGCTGTCCGTCGACCGCCGCGCTGCTGCTGACCTGGGCCGGCGGCGTCATGTCGATCGCCGGCTTCGGCACACCGCAGCAGAAGCGGAAATATCTGCCCGGAGTCGCGCGCGGCGAGCTCAAGCTGAGCTTCGCGCTGACCGAGGATCATTGCGGCTCGGATGCCGCCGCGATCTGCAGCACCGCCGTGCGCGACGGCGAAGGCTGGAGGCTCAACGGCAAGAAGGCCTGGATCGGCAATCTCGGGCGCGCCGACCTCACCGTGGTCTCGCTCAAGACCGACCCGGACGCGGGTTCCAAGGGCGTGTCGAGCTTCGTGATCGAGAAGGGCGCGCCGGGCTTTCGCACCGGCGAGATCTATTCGAAGCTCGGCGCCCGCGGCACCGTGCATGGCGAGCTCATCCTCGACGACGTGCGCGTGCCCGACGAGGCCTTGCTCGGCGAAGTCGGACGCGGCTTCGCGCAGATGATGCATTCGCTCGACTTCGTGCGCCTGCTGACCGCGGCGCATGCGATCGGCATCGCGCAAGCGGCCTTCGAGGCCGCGGTCGAGCACGCGAAGACGCGCACGAGCTTCGGCCAGGCCTTGCACAGGCACCAGACCATCGCCTTCATGGGCGCGGACATGGCCGTCGACCTGCATGCGGCGCGCCTCGTCACGCTGCAGGCCGCGGCCCAGCTCGACGCCGGGCATCCGCTCGGAACGCAGGCCGCGATGGCCAAGCTCTATGCGACCGAGATGGCGACGCGCGTGACGCACAAGGCATTGCAGATCTTCGGCGCCTGGGGCGCGAAGAAAGGCAGCATCGTCGAGCAGATGTACAGGGAAGCCCGGGTCACCGAGATCTGGGACGGCACTTCCGAGATCCAGCGCCTGGTGATCTCGCGCGGCATCTTCGGCCGATGAGCGCCACCCTGCCCGCGCATCACGCCGAGCGGGCGGCACGGTATCGGCAGGCCGGCTGGTGGAGCACGCAGCCGGTGCCGCGCCTGCTCACGCGGCACGCGCTGTCGGCTCCGGGCAACATCGCGCTCACCGACGGACGCGGCTCGATGCGCTACGACGAACTCGAGCGCGTGGTGCAAGGCCTGGCCTGCGCGCTCTGGGCGCTCGGCCTGCGTCCCGGCGACGTGCTCGCGATCCAGCTGCCGAACCAGCGCGAATTCGCCTGGTTCCAGCAGGCCGCGGCGCGCATCGGCGTCGCCTATCTTCCGCTGACGCCGAACCTGCGGGCGGGCGATCTGCACTATCAGCTCGAGACCGCGAACGCGGCCGCGCTCGTGATCCCGAGCGAACATCGCGGTTTCGATCACGTGGCGATGGCCGCCGAACTGCGCGAGCGCCTGCCGAAGCTGCGCGAGATCTTCGTCGTCGGTGAACGTGTGCCCGCGTGGGCGCGGGCGGTCGATGCGCTCGTCGAACAGGCCTGGGAGCAACGGCATGGAGCCGTCGTCGATGCGCTGCGCGTCGACGCCGATGCGCTGCGCGCGATCCTGTTCACCTCGGGAACCGAATCGAATCCGAAGGGCGTGCTGCATTCGTGGAACACGCTGAGCTATCCGCTGCGCCTGCATCGGCACTACTTCGGACTCGGCTATGACGATGCGATCTACACGCCGAGCCCGGTCGGCCATGGCACCGGCGCGATCTTCGGCGTCGAGCTCGCGCTGTTCGCCGGGGCGCGCATCGTCTTCGAGGAGCAGTGGAACGCGCAGACCGCGCTGCAGAGCATCGCGCGCGAGAAGTGCACGATGATGTGGGGAGCGACGACCTTCTACACCGATCTCGTCGCCGCGGCGCAGGCTTCGGCTCTGAAGCCGGCACGCTTCCGCTACGCGTTCTCGGCCGGTGCGCCGATACCGCGCGATCTCGTGCTGCGGGTCCGCGAATGTCTCGGGGCGCGGCTCGTCGCCGCGTTCGGCCAGTCCGAAGGGCAAAACATCACCATCAATCGCGCCGACGACGGCATCGAGCGCATCACAAGCTCGGACGGCCGCTTCAATCCGCGCATCGACTACAGGATCGTCGACGCCGAAGGCCGGGCGCTGCCGACCGGCGAGCCCGGGGAGATCGTCTATCGCGGCCCCAACGTCTGCCTCGGCTATCTCGATGCCGGGCATACCGCGGCGGCGTTCGACGACGAAGGCTACATCCGCAGCGGCGATCTCGGCATCGTCGACGCCGACGGCTATCTGCGCATCGTCGGACGACGCAAGGAGATCATCATTCGCGGCGGCGAGAACATCAGCCCGCGCGAGATCGAAGACCTGCTCTATCGGGCTCCGGGCGTCGCCGAAGTGGCCGTGATCGGCCTGCCCGACGAGCGCCTCGGCCAACGTGCCTGCGCGGTCGTGGTGCCGGCCGCCGGCGCGGCGCCGACGCTCGCGAAGCTGATCGATTTCCTGCGCGACCGGCAGGTCGCCAAGTTCAAGTATCCGGAACGTCTCGAACTCGTCAGCGAGCTGCCGCGCACGGCATCGGGCAAGGTGCGCAAGGAAGTGCTGCGCAAGCGCATCCTCGGCGAGGCGGCTTCGTGAGTGCCGCGCTCGCGGGGCTGCGCGTACTCGACTTCAGCACGCTGCTGCCCGGGCCGCTCGCCACGCTGATGCTCGCCGAGGCCGGCGCCGAGGTCATCAAGATCGAGCGGCCGGACGGCGGCGATGCGATGCGCCGCGATCCGCACTATTTCGCATTGCTCAACCGTGGCAAGCGCAGCCTCGCGCTCGACCTGAAATCCGAGACGGCGCGAGCCGCGCTGCGGCCGCTCGTCGAGAGCGCGGACGTGCTGATCGAGCAGTTTCGCCCCGGCGTGATGCAAAGGCTCGGCCTCGGCTACGAGACGCTCGCCGCGATCAATCCGCGCCTGATCTACGTGAGCATCGCCGGCTACCGTAGCGACGGTCCCGAAGCCAACAGGCCCGGGCACGATCTGACCTACGCCGCCGAGAGCGGACTGCTCTCGCTCGCGGCCGGCGGCGACGGCGCACCCGTGCTGCCCGCCGCGCTCGTCGCCGACATCGCGGGCGGCAGCTATCCGGCCGTGCTCAACGTCCTGCTCGCATTGCGCCGGCGAGACGCGAGCGGCCGTGGCTGCCGCGTCGAGATCGCGATGCGCGACGGCCTGCTGCCGTTTCTGTACGAGGCGATCGCCGACCGTCAAGCGCTCGGCGTCGAACCGAAGGCCGGCTACAGTCCGGCGACGGGTGGCTCGCCACGCTACCAGCTCTACCGCACGCTCGACGGCCGCCATCTCGCGGTCGCGGCCGTCGAGGAAAAGTTCTGGCGGAACTTCTGCGAAGCGATCGGGCTGCCCGCGAGCTTTCGCGACGATGCGCGCGATCCGGCCGCGACGCAGCAGGCCGTCGCCGAGCGCATCGCCTCGCGCAGCGGCGCCGAATGGGAAGCGCGACTGGACGGACTCGACGTCTGCTGCTCGCTCGTGCGCAACGTCGGCGAGGCGATGAGCGGGCCCGAGCTCGCGCGCCTGTTCGATCGCAGCGTGCGTTTCGACGCGCGAACACTGGGCGCCCTGCCGCTACCGTTGAGCCGAAGCTTGCTGTGCGACGATGCTTGCGCATCCGCACCCGCGCTCGGCGAAGCCAACGACGCGCTGCTCAAGCCGGCGTAGCGCCCGCCACCGGCGCGATCGCGGGCCGCGCGAACAACTGCGCGACCGCCGCGACGAGCGCGAGCAGCGCGAGCGCACCGAAGCCATAGACGTAGCTTCCGCTGCGATCGTACGAAAGCCCGACCAGATAAGGGGACAGCGCGGTCAGCCCGATGCTCGCGGGCGCCATCGTGCCCATGACCTTGCCGAACACGGCCGGGCCGAGATAGCGGCCGATCATCGCCGACTTGCAGATCAGTCCGGCGCCGTAGCCGCAACCGAGCAGCAGGCCGAAACCATAGATCGAAGCGACGCTGTCGGCACGCAGCATCAGTGACAGGCCAGCCGTCACGCCGAGCAGCGCGGCGCACCAGACGTAGCGTGGATCGACCCGGTCGCCGAGCAGGCCGGCCGCGAGCTGGCCCAGCGCTCCGGTCGCCGCGAGCAGGCCGACGGCGATCGAAGCTTGCGCGGGCTCGTGGCCGAGCGAGCGCAGATGCGAAATGCCGTGGGCGAAGAAGCTCATGATCGGCATGCCGACCGCGAGCTCGCCGAGCACGATGGTCCAGATCAGCGGAGTGCGCAGCAGCCTCGCGGTCGTCCACTGCGCCGCGACGGCGGCATCCGCGGCCGACGCCTCGCCCTGCGACGAACGCCGATCGCGCAACAGCAGCCAGGCGATCAGCGCGATCACGAAGACGGTGGCGGCGATGAGCTTCCAGCCCGCTCGCCAATCGCCGTCGCCGGTTTCGAGCATGCGGCTCAGCAGCGCCGGGGCGAGTACGCCGCCGAAGCCGCCCGCGATCATCACGATCGAGAACGCGAGCGCCCGATGACGATCGAACCAGTGCGCGATGAGCGTCTGCGTCGGGATGTAGGTGGAGGCGCCGACGCCGATGCCGACGACGAGCCCGAACGCGACGATGTAGCCGATCGCGCTGTCGATGACCGTCGCCATCAGCGACGCACCGATGCAGAGAATCAGCGATCCGATCGTGATCGTCGCGCGGATGCCGAGGCGCTGCATCGCGAGCATGATCAATGGCCCGCACAAGCCCTGGATCAGCAGCATGACGGTGAAGCCGAGTCCGAGCAGGCTGCGCTCGAATCCGAGTTGCTGCGCCATCGCCGTATTGAGCAGGCTCGCACCGAAATACGGAAAACCGGTGTTGACGAGGCTGATCAGCGCGGCCACGCCGAGCATGGTCCACGGACTCGAAAGCGGTGCAGTTTGCATGAGAGGTCTCGATAAAAAGTACCCCGATGCCAACAACGGAATCGGGGAGATGGAGGTCGGTGCCGCGTGCCCCCTCGCCGGTTCGCGCGTCGGTCAGGCGCCTGCGCGGGTTCCGCCCTGCTCGAGTCGCCGGGCTCCGCGTTCGACGACGCCTTCGATCAGATGCCGGTCCGCCGCCGGATCGGTGGACTTGATCCAGCGCTGGTAGTCCGGATCCTGCACGTCGATCTGCGGGCACAGGTCGAAGAAGCTCTTGTCGGCGACGACGACGCGCTGCAGTGTGCGCCGCCCGCTGTTCTGCAGATCGCCGCGCGCATGCTGGAGCACGAGGTTGTCCCAGATCACGAGATCGCCGTTGTGCCAGCGGTGCTCGTAGACGTTGTCGTCCGAATACAGCAGCGCGAACAGCTCGCGCAGCATCTCGGCGCTGCGCTCGGGCGCGAGTCCCTCGATGCGCGCCGCGTGCTGCTGATTGACGTAGAGGATCGGCTCGCCGGTGTGCGGATGCGCAAGGATCGCCGGCTGCCAGTGCTGCGGCATCGCCGGCGGAATCCTCTCGTTGAGCCGGTCGGTGCCCATGTCGACCGGCATCGCGCAGAGCACGCGCGCATCGGCGAGTTGCCGCTTCTGCTCGGCCGGGAGCCTGGCGTAGCCGGCCATGCCGTTCGCGAAGCGCGTCGAGCTGCCGTCGTCGACGACATCGACCGCATGCAGCGAGATCGCCTGGAACGGTGATGGCGTGAACGACAGGTCCGAATGGAACGCGAGCTCGCCGGTGCCGAGCCCGCCCTTGCTCGCGTCGGTGGAGATGTAGCCGACCCCGTCGGGCGCGTGCAGCACAGGGCCCAGGCACTCCATGATCCCGATCTGCTGCGGATGGCTCAGCCGCTGCTTGCGAAACAGCAGCAGACCGTGCCGATGCAGCAGGTCGCGCAGCTCGGCACGATCCTGCGCCGACAGCGGATTGCGCAGGTCGGCGTCGATTTCGAGCCCGACCGTCATGCGATTCACGATGTTGAGCGTCATCGCGATCCTCCTCAGAGATTGAAGCGGTAATTGAGCTCGAGGCCGATCACGCGCGGATCGCCGATCGAGGAGATGTTGTAGCCGAGCGAGCGATAGAGCTGTACGCCGAAGGGCTTGGTCTTGGTCTCGCCGACGTTGCGCGCGAACAGCGACAGATCGAAGTCGCTGCCCACGATCGAGTTCCAGGCCAGCGACAGGTTCAGCAGGCCGTAGGCCTTCTGATACTGGCTGCCGGCCGGCCCGTAGTCGGGGCCTTGCGCGGTGTCGGTGTAGAACACGCGCGTCTGGTGATACCAGTCGGCGCGCAGGTGCACGTTGCCGTAGCGCGTCTCGATCGGCAGCCGCCAGTCGCCCGACAGCGACAGCTGCTCGCGCGGAGCCTGGGCGAACTGGTTGTCGCTGAAATCGCCTTCTCCGGTCAGGAAGTCGTCGTATTCGGCGAACACGAGGCCGTAGAAACCGCTCAGCGACAGGCCATCGAACGGCATGAAGGTCAGCTCGAGCTCACCGCCGCTGATCGTCGCCGATGCGGCGTTGGTCACACCGACGGCGGGCTGTCCCGGGCGGCTGATGAAGCGCTGGATGTCCTTGTAGTCCTGCGTGTAGGCGGCGACGTTGGTGCGCAGCAGGGAGTCGCCGAGGCGCCAGTCCTTCTTGAGACCGAGTTCGAAGTCGGTGACGAACTCGGGCTTGAACGGGCCGAAGGTTTCGGTGTCGGTGGCCGCGTAGTCGAAACCGCCCGAGCGGTAGCCGCGGCGATGCGCGAGATAGACGAGCGTGTCGCGATCGAACTTGTAGTCCGCGCTGAGCGAATACGTCGGCTCGTCGTAGTGCGCCTCGCCGCGCAGCACGCAGTCGTCCGCCGGCAAGGCCTGGCCACCGCTCGTGAGCAGGCAGGTGTTCGGATCCGCACCGATGCGCCGGTTCTCCTGCTTGCGCTCGTCGCGCGTGTAGCGCAGGCCGCCGGTCAACGAAAGCCCCTCGACCGACGGCACACGCCAGGTCGCCTGCGCGAACGCTGCATAGGTCTTGTTGTCGGTGTCGACCGGCGTCGTGATCGGAGCGCCGGCGAGCACCACCTGGGTACTGCGCCGGTCGATCACCTGCCCCGCGTAGTAGAGACCGGCGACCCAATCGAACGCGCCGCCCGCGCTCTTGCCCTGCATCTGCAGTTCTTCGGAGAACTCGTGCCCGCTGTCGGGATGGCGCACTTCGAGCACCTGCAGCGGCAGCCCGTCGAAGTCGATCGAATCGTCGCGCTCGAAGTGCCGGTAGCCGACGATGTTCTTGAGCAGCAGTCCGTCGTCGATGTTCCAGGTCGTCGCGTTCGACACCACGTGCATGTCGAGCCGGTTGAAGCTGTTGATGTTGGACTCGGTGCTCCAGAAATCGCGTGCGCGCTCGGCCTGGATGCGATCGTAGGCCTCCTGCGCGGACGGCAGCGTCACGCCGTTGAACACAAGCGCGGTGTAACCCTGCGGGTTCAGCGCATTGATCGAGTAGCCGATGCCGTTCGCATTCAGATGCGAGCCCTGGTACAGGAAATAGCTTTCGACCGCTTCCGCCGGCCGCCACAGCGCGGACAGCCGCCAACTCGTCGACTGGTCGTCGTTGAGCGGCTTGAAGTTGGTCATGCCGACCGATGGCGACATCTGGTAGCCGGCGGTGTCGGTGCGGCTCGCGACGTTGGTGAGATAACCGTCGCGATTGATCAGGCTCACGCCGGCGCGCAGCCACAGATCGTCGCTGACCGGCAGGTTGAGTACGCCGACGCCCGTGTAACCCGAGCGTCCCTCGAAGAAGCTGCTTCCGGCGCTCAGCGAATAGCCGGTCTCGCCGGTCGGCCGGGCCGGCGTCAGCAGCATCGCGCCGCCCGTGGTATTGCGTCCGAACAGCGTGCCCTGCGGGCCCTTGAGCACTTCGACCGACTGCATGTCGTACATCGTCTGGCTCACGCCGATCGTGTAGCCGAAGTTCACTTCGGCCACGTAGACGCCGACCGCTGAATCCTGGCCCGGCGCGATGTCGGTGCTGCGCACCGCGCGAATGCCGATGTTGGTCGTCGTCGGCGAGTTGAAGTTGTCGACGTGCAATGCCGGCACGTGGCTGTTCAGATCGGACAGCGCGTTGATCGAATTGTCTTCGAGAAACGTGCCGCTCAACGCGGTCACCGCCAGCGGCACGTCCTGCTGGCGTTCCTGCTTGCGCCGTGCGGTGACCATCACTTCTTCGATCGCCGACACTTCGGCGGCCGGCTCCGCCGCCCCGATCATCGTGGCCGGCGCGGCTTGCGTCGCGCGCGGCGCGGGCGTCTGGCCGCGCCGCAGGACGAGCGTGCCGTCACCGACCGCCTGAGCTTCCAAGCCCGATCCCTGCAACAGCAGGCGCAGAGCCTGGTCGGGACGATAGCGCCCCGACAGGGCAGCCGCCTGCCGTCCTTCGACGAGCTCCGGCGTGTAGAGGATCTGCGTTCCGCCCTGCTCCGCATAGCGATCAAGCGCGTCGGCCAGATCGCCGGCCGGAATGTCGAAACTCGTCGTCGCCTGTTCCGCTTGTGCAGGCCCCTGGGCAGGTTCCTGTGCAAAAGCCGGCCCCATCGCGGCGCCGGCCGCTCCGAGCATCAGACAGATTCCCAGCTGTTTCCCATGGGCGCCGGGCAAGCCGGGCCCCTTGCGCTGCTGCGCATTTCGCATCGTTTTCTCTCCGGTCGCACCGATGTCGTGATCGCGGCGCGCGGTCTTTGCACGCGTCCGTCCATGAGAGAAATGCGGGCGGCGCTCAACCCCCTACCTTGGGCGTCAGCAAAATCGTTCCGTCGCCTTGCGGTTGCGCCTGCAAGGGCAGCAACGCGCTCAAGGCAAGCGCCATCGACGCACTGTCGCCGACGCGCAGTGTTCCACTGATTGGCGTCGATGCGAGCCGCGCATCGCCGAGTCGCAGCGGGGGGTTCGCGTAGCGATTCATTTCGGCGAGCGCCTCGGCGAGCGGCGTCGAGCGGAAGATCAGGCGACCACGCGTCCAGCTCGATGCGATGTCCGGATCGACATGACGGCGATTGCGGATCGAGCGTTCGTCGTAGACGAGCTGATCGCCCGGCGCGAGACGCAAAGCCTCGTCGCCTTCGTGCTCGACCGCGACGCTGCCCTGCAGCAGGGTCACGGTCACGGCCTCGCTCTCGCGACGCACCTGGAAGCGCGTGCCGAGCGCCCGCACGGCGCGGGCGCCGGCCTCGACGACGAATGGACGGCGCGCATCGTGCGCAACCTCGAACAAGGCCTCGCCTCGGCTCAACCGCAGATGACGCTCGCGTGCGCCGAGCCTGACTTCGACCGCGGAGCCCGCGTTGAGCGTGAGCTTGGAGCCGTCGGCGAGCACGACGCTGCGCAGCTGCCCGCCTTCGCTCTCGAACCATTCGCCCGCCGGCTCGGGCCCGGACCGCGGCCCTCGCGTCGAACCCAGCCCGATGCCGACTCCGATCGCGACGAGCATCGTCGCCGCGAGCGCGATACCGGCGCGCCATCCCGAACGCCGGGCCAGCCGCGGGCGTTTGCGCGCATCGGCGGCGAGCGCCTGCGCAGACCAGCGCCGCAATTCCTCTTCGGCGGACAGCTTGCCGAGCTCGCTCCAGAGCCGTTCGACCTCGGCGTAGGCCCGCGCATGCGCGGGGTGCTCGCGCCAGCGTTCGAACGCGGCGCGCTCCGCAACGCCCGTCCCGGCGCGCAGCCGCGCGAACCAGCGCTCCGCCTCCTGCGCCGCGCGGTCCCCATCCCGATCCTGCCGTGTCGTCGACTCCATGTTCATGTCAATGCGAAAACCGGCTCCCCACCTACCTCTCGCCGAGCTTTTCGCGGCAAGCCGCGAGCGCCCTGGAAATGTGCTTCTCGACCATCTTCACCGAAACACCGCAGTGCGCGGCGATCTGCGGATAGCTCATCTCATGGAAGCGGCTCAGCACGAACACCTGGCGGCATCGCTCGGGCAGCTCGCGTATCGCGCTCATGAGCAGCTGCAGGTTCTGCTGATCGACGAGCTTCTGCTCCTGCGAGGCCTCGTCCGACATCAGCGGCAAATCCTCGATCGGCAGATGCTCGGATTGATGCCGGCTGCCGGCCTCGCGCTGGCGCATGCCGACGAGGTTGATGGCGATGCGGTAGAGCAGCGCCTTGAGCGCCTGCGGGTCTTGCTGATCGGCATAGCGCAGCAGGCGCAGATAGGCCTCCTGCGCGATCTCGGCGGCGTCCTCCTCGTTGCCGACGCGACGCCGCAGGAAGCGCAGCAGGCCGCGACGGTGCTCGTTGAACACCGCCGAGAACCGGGCCTCGGTCACAGCATCCGCGACCGGCACGCGCAGTCTTGCGTCGATGACCGACGGCTCAGCGCCACATCGGCCGCAACGCAGACGCGAAACGACCCGAGCTTCTCCCGACTGAAGCGGCTGACGACATGGTCTTCCTCCATCGCACGCGGCATCGCCGCGATCGTCGAGGCCGTTGCAAACGGACGGCCTTCTATTGGGATACCATTTTGCGCGAACACTCCGACACGCGCCAGCGGCCGCGACCCAGTCCAGGAAACCTGCATGCAACCCCACCCCATCGGCACCACGCTGAGCGTCGAAGCGCTCGACGCCATCATCGCGACGAGCCCGTTCAACGTCTGGCTCGGCCAGCAGGTCCAGTCGATCGGCGACGACGGCATCGTCGTGCGCGTGCGCTGGCGCGAGGAGTTTGTCGGCGCAGCAGCGACCGGACACGCGCACGGCGGCATCTTCGCCGCGCTCGTGAACTCCTGCGGCTGCTATGCCGTGGCGGCCAAGCTCGGTCGCACGGTGCCGACCGTCGATCTGCGCTGCGATTTCCATCGGCCCGGCAAGCCCGGCGATCTGCTCGTCGCCGCGCACGTGGTCAAGCTCGGGCGCACGCTCGCCAACGTCGACGTGATGATCCGCGACGAACGAGGCCAGCATCTGGCGAGCGGGCGCGCGGTTTATCTGACGCAGCCATGAGCGGCGGCGCCGATACGCCTCCCCGCCTCGATTGCGCTGCGCTCAATGCGCACATCGCACAGAGCCCGGGCAATCGTTGGCTCGGACTGCAGGCGCTTTCGATCACCTCGAACACGCTGATGTTGCGCCTGCCGTGGCGGGCCGAGTTCGGCACCGAGCGCGGGCGCGACGGAATCGATGCCGGAGCGCTCGCCTTCGCGATGAACGCAGCGCTCGCCTTCGCGATGAACGCAGCGCTCGGCTATCTGCTGCTGGGCCTCGACGGCGTCGGCGGTGCCATCGCCGATCTGCGTTTCGATCCACTCGAACCCGCACCGGTCGACGACGTGCTGCTGATCTCGCGATTGCGCAAGCTCGGTGGACGGCTGTCGTCCGTCAGCGTCGAAGCACTCGATCGCCAGGGCCGCAAGCTCGCGCTCGCAAGCGGCAGCTATTTCATGGCCGCGCCTGCTCGCTGAGCGCCCCGAAATCAACGGTAGTACCGCGTCTCCAGATGCACGCGACGGCGCGCGCGCTGCTCGCGGCGCTGCGCTTCACCGATCTGCGGAACGAAGGCCGGCAGGTGCTCGCGCAGTTCCGCGAGCTTGACGAGCCGCCCCGTCGGCGACGGAACCTTGTCGGCCCAGATCCAGCGATACCACAGGTAGCCGCGACGCTGGCCGTCGGTATCGAGCCAGTTCGGCACGCCCGGATCGCGCTGCGCGATCACGATGCGCAGTACGCCGTCTGGGTCGATTCGCGCCTGCATTCGATTGATGCTGGTGGTGCGATGAAACGCATCGGTCGATTCGTTCCACAGGTTGTAGAGCTGGAAGCTCCAGTACGGTCGATGTCCCGGCGCGGACTCGTCGGGCATCTCGATCAGCAATGCCTCGTCTTCGGCGACGTCGAAGAAGGTCACGCCGTAGTGCACGTACTCCGAGCCCGGCACGCGCTTCTGCGGCACCGGCAGCTCGTTGTAGCGGCTCGCGGCGAGTTCGTTGGCGAGTCGCTTGAGATAGTAGGCGGCGAGCGTCTTCGCCCAATGCACCGCGTCGGCGAGCGCCTTAGCGCAGCGCTCGGGCGTCAGCGGCGCCGGCGTCAGGCCCTCGTTGCCGAGCTTGACGATGTGGAAATCGGCCGGCAGGTGCCGATCCCAATCGCTCAGGTACTGGCGCACGCTGAACTTCGAATCGGCCGGCGTCAGCCGCATCCAGTTGCCTTTCCAGTCGGCCGGACGTTCGGCGCTCAGCAGCAGTTCGAAGTGCCCGTCTTCTCCAATGACCAGGTCGCGCGAACTCGTTTCTCCCGTGGTCTTGAAGCCCGGAAAGATCGGAAACACGCCCTCGTTGGTATTGAGGATGAAGCCGTCGATCGTGCTCACGTTGGCCCAGACGCGATAGTCGCTGCGGCCGTCGATCGTCGCGGTCAGGTAGATGTTGTCGACGTTCGGCGCGCCCCAGGGCGCCAGCGGGTCGAGCCCCCGGTGAAAGGCCGGAAACTCCGGATCGGCGAAGCCGAACTCTTCCTGGATCGCAAACGCGATGAGCCGCGCGAGATAGCGATGGCCTTCGGCAAGATCGCGCGGATCGTTCGCGAACGGCGCTGCCGAGACGATGGAAGCGCCGCTCGCGATGTCGTCCGCGAACGACTGCCAGGCCGCCGCCAGGGTCTGGCGCGCAAGCGGCCCGGACGAACTGTCGTTGCCCATGAGGTCATTCGCTCCAGCGCGGCATGCGCTTTTCGAGAAAGGCGGCCGGCCCTTCGCGGTTGTCGGGCGAGGCGTTGACGCGCGACACCGCGGCATCGGTCAGGGCTCTGGCCTCTTCTTCACTGATTTCGGCGGCGATGCGGGCGATGGCGAGCGATTCGCGCACCGCGACCGGCGAGTTGCGCGCAATGCGCCCGGCCAGCGCATAGGCTTCTTCGATCACCTGCTCGTCGGGCACCAGGCGATTGACGAGTCCGACCTCGTAGCAGCGCCTGGCGCCGATCAGATCGGCCGTCGCCAGCCACTCGATCGCGATCGCCCGCGGCACGCGCTTGGGCAGGCGATAGACGCCGCAGGCGCCGGCGATGGTGCCGCGGCTCGTTTCAGGCAAGCCCAGGCGCGCGGTTTCACCGGCGACGATCAGATCGCAGGACAGCGCGAGTTCGAGCCCGCCGCCCGCGGCGACTCCGCGGATCGCCGCGATCCACGGCTTGCGGCGCGGAAACGACGAAAGCCCCAGATAGCCGCCGCGCGGTCGCAGCAATTCGTCGCTGCGGCCGGCGGAGAGCGTCGCCAGATCCGCGCCGGCCGAGAACGCCAGCCCGCCGGCTCCGGTGAGCACGACGGCGCGAATGTCGGTATCGGCTTCGACCGCCTCGGCCGCCGCTTCGAGTGCCTCGGCCATCGCCGGATCGATCGCATTGCGCGCGGCCGGACGGTCGATGACGATGCAGGCCAGGTGCGGCCGCTCGCGCAGGATGGCCACGCTTCCCGATGTCGATGACGACATGCGATCTCCTCTGTCGATCTGATCCGCACGATGCCCTGCGGCCCGATTGCGGCTAAATAGTGCACCATTATAAGCTGCACGTCGCGTCGTGCACCCGTGCGCCCTGGAAGAGAACAAAATGAACCGACTTCAGAACAAAATCTGCATCGTCACGGGCGGCGCCCTCGGCATCGGCCGCGCGAGCGCCAAGCTCATGGCGGCCGAAGGCGCGCGCGTGGTCGTCGCCGACCTCGATCTCGCGGCCGCGCAGGCCGTCGTCGATGCGATCGAGCAGGCCGGCGGCGAAGCGCTGGCCGTGCAGCTCGATGCCACGAGCGAAGCCTCGATCGAAACCATGGTCAAGCTCGCGCACCAGACCTATGGGCGCATCGACGTGCTCTACAACAACGTCGGCTTCACCGATTCGGCGCGCGACACCACGGTGACCGAAATGGACTGGAGCTACTGGGACCGCGCGGTGCGGCTCAACCTGATGAGCGCGGTGTATCCGACGCGCTGCGTGCTGCCGATCATGATCGAAGGCGGCGGCGGCTCGATCATCAACACCACCTCGATGGCGGCCGTGCAAGGCATGGACAAGCCGACGGCCTATGCGGCGACCAAGGGTGGCGTGCAGGCCTTCTCGCGCAGCGTGGCCGTGCAGTACGGCAAGCAGGGCGTGCGCTGCAACACCATCGCGCCGGGCCTGATCATGACCACGCGCGCTCCGAACTGGCCCAAGCCGGTGCTCGAGACTTTCAAGAAGCACACGCTGGTTCCGCGCCTCGGCCTGCCCGAGGACATCGGCAACCTCGCGGTATTCCTGGCCTCGGACGAATCGGGCTACATCACCGGGCAGATGTTCCAGGTCGACGGTGGCGTCGGCATCCAGAACCCGACCACGTCGGACATGCGCGAACTCGCCGGCGGCTGACGCCCCAGGCGCCCGGGCGCGCGCCGGCTCAGGCGGATTCGGGCGTTTTTTCGAGCGAGTGCAGCCAGTTCTCGCGCTCGGTATTGCCGTACCAGGCGTCGACGAGCTTCATGTGCCGGGCCATCAGCCGGCGCGACAGCGGCGCGTCGCCCTTGCCGATCGCGGCCGCGACTTCGGCATGGCTGCCCGACAGCACCTTCCAGGTTTCCGCGGGCGGGATATCGGTCGGATAGTAGGCCGCGATGTCCGACATGATGCGCGTGAACAGGGCCAGCACGCGGTTGCCCGACAGATCGCTGATCTCCAGGTGCAGGCGGCCGTGCACGGCCGGAATCTGCTCGTGCGTCGCTGCCTTTTGCGCCGCGATCACGGCTTCGAGCCGCTGCTTGCCCGCGGCGGTGATGCGCTGGGCCGCGAGTTGCGCCGAAGCCAGCTGCAGCGAACGCCACATTTCGTAGAAGTGACGCGGCTTGAGCCGCGCGTACTGAAAGTAGATCGTCGCGAGCTCGGCGGTATAGCTCGGATCAGGCACACCGATCACCATGCCGCCGCTGTAGCCGCGGCGCAGCTGCACGATGCAATGCAGCTCGAGCGTACGCAACGCCTCGCGAAACACCGCGCGACTGACGCCGTAGCGCTCGCGCAGCTCGGGTTCGGATCCGAGCCGGCTGCCCGGCGCCGCATCGCTCGCCGCGATGTCGCGCGCGATGCGCAGCGAAACCCGGTGTCCGAGCTTGTAGAGCCCGCTGGTGCCCGAAGGATCGGCCTCGGCGCTCAGATCCACCGCGCTCGCCTGCTCGAACGTCAGGCCCTGTTCGCGCAACTCGGCTTCGACGAGCTTGCGGCTGCGCTTGATGGTGCTACGTACTTCGAGCCGCCCGGCGACGACGTCGCCGGCCAGCAGCGCGTCGACGAGCAGGCGCTTTTCCTTGCGCGACGCGCGCGCGAGTTCGGGCAGGCGCGGGTCGTCGGCCGAGACCGTGAGCATGTCGCTGGTCACGCGATAGAGCGATTCGATCAGCAGCGCGAGCGCCGGGTTGCGCGGCAGCGCCGCGATCGCCGAGCGCAGCTCGAAGTGATGCTTGACCTCCTGCGCCAGATCGTCCGCCGGCCCCGCCATGAGCTGGTCGTAGAGCGCGCGCATGCGCGCCAGGTCGGCATCGGTGGCGCGCTCGCAGGCGAGTTCCACCATCAGGCCTTCGAGCAGCTCGCGCGCCTCGAACAGCTCGGACAGCTTGACCGCCGCGAGCTCCAGATAGCTCGCAAGCGCGAGCACCGCCGATCCACGCGCCGGCTGCTGCACCACGAGCCCGCCGCCGATGCCGCGGCGCATGCGCGCCACGCCGTGACGTTCGACCTGGCGCACCGCCTCGCGCAAGGTCGAGCGGCTGACCTTGTAGCGCTTCATGAGCTCGACCTGGTTGCCGAGCACCTCGCCGACCGGCCAGCCGGCTTCGGCGATGTCCCGCTTGATCGCGAACGCCACCTTCTCGCCGAGCTTGCGCTCGCGCGCGTCGTCATCCGACTTGCCGCTGCTGCGCGGCTTGCGGCTGGCGTTGTCCTTGAGCCTGCGCGTCGATACGGCGCGCGCATCGGTACGTGCATCGGCGCGCGCGTCCGCGGGTTCTTTTCGCGTGGTCTTGGCGGGCATAGATGTGTGGAAACGTCCCCTGGCTTTTATCGGTCGGAATCCAGCTCGGCTCTTCCGGGCGGCCAGTTTAGGCCGGTTTCACCAATAGCTGTAAATGGTGTCCTATTCGTGGCATGCTAAGCCCGTCACGAGCGGCCTCGTCCATGAACCGGGCCCACACCATTCGCGAGGAGAAGCCCGGCGATTCGGGCGATCGGGAAATCGTCTTCATGTCCAGCAACACTGCTTTCGAAGCCGCGTCCGCAAGCGAGCCGCGCTTTTTCGACGCCGTCGAAACCCTGCCGCGCGACGAGCTGCAAGCGCTGCAGCAGCGCCGCCTGCTCGCGATGGTCGAACATGCCTACCGGCACTCGCCGCTCGTGCGCCGCAACTGGGAAGCAGCCGGCGTCACGCCGGCGCAGGTTCGCTCGATCGCCGATTTCAAGCGGCTCGCTCCGTTCATGGACAAGGATCAGTCGCGCGCCTGGCGCGACGAGCACGACGATCCGTTCGGCGGCCTGCTCTGCTGCGATCCGCGCGAGCTGAGCTTCATCGCCTCGAGCTCGGGCACGACCGGCGATCCGACCGTATTCGGCTGGCGCTGGAATGCCGATGGTCTGGCACCCGACGGCTGCGGCCTCGATCCCGACGGGCCTTCGGCGTTCTGGAGCAACACGCATCGCGATCTCTGGCTCATGGGCGCGCGGCCGGGCGATTCCGTCGTGATGCTCAACATGCGCATACGCGGGCCGGTCTATCGCTGCCTCGATCGGCTCGGCATCACGCCGATCCTGATCAGCTACAAGCCCGACGACGTCTACGCCTTCGTCGAGCTGTCGCGCCGCTATCGTCCGGTGGCGCTGTTCACCGCGAGCAATCCGTTCGTGAACTCGCTCGAGAACGCGCAACGGGAACTCGGCATCGACATGGCCGAAGTGCTGTCGAGCTACAAGGCGGTGATGTTCGCGGGCGAGCCGATGGGCCCGCGCGTGCGCCGCGTGCTCGAGGGCTGGAACCTGCAAGGCCGCATCTACAACCAGACCGCGTTCGGCGACATCGCGGTCGCACACGAATGCCCGCTGCACGACGGCGTGCACGCACACGAGGACATCGCGCTCGTCGAACTCGTCGATCCCGAAACCGGCAAGACCATCGAAGGCGACGGCGTCGGCGAGCTCTGCGTGACTTCGCTCGTCAATGGCGTCGACCCGCTGATCCGCTATCGCTCGGGCGACATGGTGCGCCTGACGACCGAGCCCTGCGCCTGCGGCCGCAGCGGCGCGCGCTTCTGGACATTGGGCCGCACCGGCGACGAAGTCGTCGTCGAAGGCCACACCATCCTGCCGATGGACGTCTGGGGCGCCGTCGAGGACGTCGAGGAATGCTCGGCCGGCTTGTTCCAGGTGATTCGTCCCGCGCGCGATCTGCCGGCGCTCAGGCTGCGCGTCGGCTATGGCGGCAACCCCGATCTCGATCTGGTTCGCCGCAAGCTCGAAGCCTCGGTGAAGGCGGCGGTCGGCGTGACGCCCGAGCTCGAATTGCTGCCCTATGCGGAGCTCGGCAAATACGGCCCGCGCAACAAGATGCCGCGCACCGCCAAGCAGTGAGATCGACGATGACCGCTTCCAGCAACCCAGGCTCCTTGCACAGCCGCTTCCTCTCCCGTCCCGACGATGCACCGTGGATGGTCGGTCTTGCGACCAGCGCCGCGGGCTCGCTGCCGTATCCGCTCAGCGAGCGCGATATCGAGGCCGATACCGCTCATGCGCTGCGCGTGTTCGCCGAACTGGGCCTGGCGCGTGCCGAACTCGTGCACATGATCGGCGACGGCGCCGAAGAGATCGTCTGGTGGCCGTTCGAGAACGCGGCGATGCGAATGGGCATTCCGTGGATCCAGGCCGAAGGCGGCCCTCACGATACCGCTCGCAGCGACATGGTGCTGCGTCGCTTTCGTCCGCATGCGGTGCTCGGCATGAGCCTGCCGGTACTCGATGCGCTCGGCGAACTCGGCCGCGACCTGCACGGCATGCTCGGCAATCTGCGGGCACTCACGGCGACGCCGCAGGCCGCGATCAAGCTGCGCTCGCTCGGCATCGCCTGCCGCGTGCAGGCCCTGCTCGGACCGATCTTCCTGTTCGAAGCCGCCGACGGCAGCGGCCTGCGCTACGACGAAAGCGAATGGCTCGTCGAAAGCCTGGACGGCGAACTCGTGCTGACCGCGGTCAGCGCCCGCATGTCTCCGTTCTCGCGCTTGCGCACGGGACAGCGCGGCCGCGTCGGCCGCATCGAGCGTGACGGCAGGCGCGAAGCGCGCGTGTTCTTCGACTAGCCGGAACCGTCCGCGCCCCATGACGCCGCCGCAGGAGCAACCCGTGATCGCAGAGACACCGGCGCCGGCGGCCGATGCGCTGCGCTCATTCGCGCCCTCAAAGGCCGAGGGCTTGCCGCGGCGCGATGCGATCGCGCTGACGCTGATCATGCTCACGCACGGCGTCGGGCAGACGCTGATCTTCGCGATCCTGCCTGCGGTCGCGCGCGATCTCGGCATCGCCGATCAGGCCGTGAGCCTGATCTATGTGCTGCCCGCGATCGCCTGGTCGTTCATGACGACCTGGTGGGGGCGCCACTCCGATCGCCGCGGGCGGCGCATCGTGATCCTGACCGGCATCGTCGGCTTCATGCTGTCGCAATTGATGTTCGCGGGCGCCGCCTTGCTCGGCTACGCCGGCTGGATCGGAGCCGGCACGCTGTGGGCGCTGATCCTGCTCTCGCGGCTGGTCTACAGCGGCCTGTCGAGCGGATCGCTGCCCGCCTCGCAGGCCTATATCGTCAGCCGCGTTTCGCCTGCCGAGCGCGCGACCGCGCTCGGTCGGCTCACGGCTTCGTGGAATCTCGGCAATCTGCTCGGCCCGGCCGTGATCGGCCTGCTGACCGCGCTCGGCGTGCTGACGCCGCTGTTCGCGACCGCCGCGCTCGCGCTCGTGATCTGGGCCTGGGTTCGCGGTTGCCTTCGCAGCGAAGGGCCGGGCGCAGGCGCGACGCCAGCGGGCCGCCTGAGTCCGCTCGACGCACGGCTGCGCAGCTCCATGCTCATCGCCTTGTGCGGCAGCTTCGCGCAGGCCTCGCTGCTGCAGACGCTGGGGTTCTACCTGATGGATCATCTCGGCGTCGCGACCGCCGAGGTTCCGCGCGCCGTCGGCTTCGCGCTGATGTTCTCGGCGATTTCGACGCTGCTCGCGCAGACGGTATTCGTCCAGAGCCTGCGCCCCATGCCGCGCACGCTCGAAATCCTCGGTGCCGGCATCAACGCGGTCGCCTTCCTGGGCCTGATTCTCGCCGATCGCCTGTTCGTCATCTGGATCGCGACCGCGCTCTGCGGCTTCGGCTATGGATTGCTGCGGCTCGGCAACGTCGCCGGAGCTTCGCACGCGGTGCGCGGCGACGAACAAGGTGCCGTCGCCGGGCTCAACAGCGCGATGTGGTCGGCCGGCTACATCATCGCGCCGCTCGCAGCGATGAGCCTGCATCAGATCGATCCACGCCTGCCCTACATCGCCGCAATGCTCGGCACCGCGCTCGCGCTGACCGCAGCCAAAGGGCGCAAGGAAGCCCTGGAGCAGGCGTAAAACGACAAGACCAACAGAATTCCGGAGGAGTCATCATGCTGAAGAACATTCCGATCCCGCCGCCCGAAAAGCTCACGGCCCGCGGGCGTGATTTCGCGTATCCGTCCAGCCAGTCGGGCGATCCGAACGCGCTACGCGAGGCCGAGCAGCGCTACACGCTCGATCCGCAGCAGCTCATGACGCTCGCCCGCGCGGAAACCGGCCTCGACGACTTCGGCCCCGGGCCGTTCGCCGAACCGCTGCGCGTGCTGTGCGCCTCGCTGCGCGACGAAGTCGACCTCAATGCCGCGGGCCGCGAGAACGCGCATCGCCGCCTGATGAACCTGCTCGTCACGCGCCTGCGCCTGCAGGACCTGTGGACACGCCATCCGCGGATCCTCGATCAGCCCGTGAGCGCTCCGATCTTCATCGTCGGCCTGCCGCGTTCGGGCACGACCTACCTGCAGCGCCTGATGGCGCGCGATTCGACCTTGCGCTGGTCGCCGTTCTGGGAGCTCATGTTCCCGCTGCCGTTCGGCCAGGCCGATGCGCCGGTGGCCCAGCCCGACCCGCGCATCGCGGCGGCCCAGGCCGCGCTCGACCGCCTGTTCCAGGTCGCGCCCGAAATGATGAAGATGCACGAGATCGAGGCCGAGGAACCCGAAGAGGAAATCGCCCTGCTGTCGCTGGGCTTCTGCTCGATGGCCTTCGAGTGGTCGTTCGCGGTGCCGTCGTACGTCGACTACTACAAGCGCGCCGATCACACGCAGGGCTACGCCTACTTCAAGCGCGTGCTGCAGACGCTGCAGTGGCTGCGCGGTGGCGGCCAGTGGCTGCTCAAGGCGCCGATGCACATGGAGAATCTCGACGAGATCATGACGGTGTTCCCGGACGCGGTGATCGTGCAGACGCATCGCGATCCGGTCACCGCGACGGTGTCGCTGAGCAGCCTGACCTGCACGGGCATTCGCAACTACTTCGATCATCCGAACCCGCTGGTCGTCGGCGATTACATCTCGTCCGCGGTCGAGCGCCTGCTCAACGGCATCAACGCGTATCGCCAGGCCCATCCGCAGCAACCGATCGTCGACATCCAGTTCCGCGAACTGATGGCCGACCCGCTGACGATGGTGCGACGCATCTACGCGGTCTGCGGCAAGACGCTCGCGGCCGAAGACGAGGCCCGCATTCGCGAGTATCTGGACGCGCATCCGCGCCACAAGAACGGCGGCCACGATTATTCTGCCGACGATTTCGGCATCGACCTCGACGAGCGCTACCGCGCATTGTCGTTCTACATGCAGCGTTATCAGGTGCCCGCCGAACGTCGCAACTGAAGACGCGAACCCATGAATCGCAGACGGCGCGGGTTGCTGATGGCGCTCGCCGCCCTGCCCGCGATGCGCGTGCAAGCGCAGCAGGAGATCACGATGGCTGCAACGCAGAAGATCACGCTCGACGGCGAAGCGCTGCAGGCGCTCACGGCCGAGGCTTACCTGTACGCCTATCCGCTGCTGATGGCCTACGGCTTCATGGTGCAGCAGCTCGAACTCGCGCCCGAGGCCGAGCGCCAGCCGGTCAACCGCTTCAAGCATTTCCGCAGCGTCGCCACGCCCACGTTCAACAACTACATCCCGTGGGTCGGCACCGACACCGTGTACTCGTCGAGCTGGCTGGACCTGCGCGCCGAGCCGCTGGTGTTCGAGAGCCCCGGGTTCGAGCCGCATCGCTTCCAGAACATCCAGATGGAAGACCTGTACACGCACAACGTGCTGAACCGCGGGACGCGCACGCACGGCAATGCGGCGCGCCGCTACCTGTTCGCGGGTCCGGGCTGGAGCGGCGGAACGCCGGCCGGTGTCGACGAGGTGCTCGTCTTCGAAACCTGGCTGCTCAAGTTCTTCATGCGCATCGCCATCGAAGGTCCGGACGATTTCGAAGCCCTGCACAAGCTGCAGGACCGGTATTCGCTGCAACCGCTGTCGAGCTACCTCGATCAAGCAGCGCCGAAGCCGGCGCCGAAGATCGACTGGCTGCAGCCCGATGCGCCGCGCTGGTTCGAATGCGCCAGGCCCGAGTTCGTGCGTTACCTGAACTTCGTGCTGGGCCTGTGCACGATTCACCCGAGCGAGCGGGCGCTCATGCAGCGCTACGCCGCGATCGGCATCGCGCCCGGCGCGGATTTCGATGCGAGTGCACTGAGCGCATCGCAGCGCGCCGCGATGCAGGCCGGCATCGATGCTTCGCGAGCGCGCGTGCATGCGCGCGTCGCGCATCTCGACGATCCCACCAATGGCTGGGTCTATCCGCTCGACCTGCGCGGCCCGCGCAGCCTCGTCGCCGGCAGCGACGACGCCTTCCTGCGCCGCGCCACGCTCGCGAACTATGCGATCTGGGGGCCGGAATCCGCCGAAGTGGTCTACATGAGCGCCGCACTCGACGCCGACGGCCACACGCTCGACGGCAACAACCGCTACGTGCTGCATTTCGATCGCCCGCCGCCCGTCAAGGGCTTCTGGTCGTACACGATCTACGACGCCAGGACGCGCCTGCTCGTCGATCACCCGAGCGGACGCTACAAGCTCAGCGACCGCATGCCGATGCGCTACGGCCCCGACGGCTCGCTGACGCTCTACGTGCAGAACGAGTCGCCCGACAGCGCCCACGAAACCAACTGGCTGCCGGTGCCGAAGCAGCCGTTTCATGTCGTCGCGCGGCTTTACTGGCCTCAGGCGGAATTGCTCGATGGTCGCTACAAGCCGCCGGGGCTGCGCAAGCTCTGAAGCCGCGGGCGGCGATCAGCCGCCGAAGTAAGCGGGGCGATCGATATCGGCGAGCAGGCCAGGCTGAGTCGGCGACCAACCGAGCCATTCGCGCGTCTGCCGGCTCGAAGCCGGGCTGTCGAGCTGCGCGAAGTGGGCGAACCACTCGAAATGCGCCGGGGCTTCTGCCACCGATTGGGCGACGACAGGCAGGTTCAGGCGCCGGCCGATCACCGCTGCGATCTCGTGAAACGCAATGCCTTCTTCGGCGACCGCGTGATAGCGCGATTCGCGCGCGCCGGTTTCGAGCACACGCCGATAAACCCGTGCCGCATCGAGCCGATGCACTGCGCACCAGCGGTTGAGGCCTTCGCCGACATAGGCCGAGACGCCTTTTCGGCGCGCGAAGTCGATCAGCATCGGCACGAAGCCGTGGTCGCCGTCGCCGTGCACGGACGGCGGCAACCGCACGACCGAGACGCGAACGCCACGCTGCGCGAGCGCATCCGCCGCCTGCTCGGAGGCGATGCGCGGGAGCACGCCCGCCGGCCTGGCCTGCTCGTCCGAAACCCGCCCGGCAGGCAGCAAACCGGTCGCGGAGGTCACGACCAGCGGACGATCGGAGGCCGCGAGCGCGGTACCGAGCGCCTCGATCGCCTGCCGATCGATCTCGCAATTGGCCGCGTACTTCGTGAAGTCGTGAATGAATGCGGTGTGGATCACCGCGTCCGCCATCGCGGCGCCCTCGCGCAGGCTGCGCAAGTCCTGCAGGTCACCGCGATGCGCGCTCACTCCGAGCGCCGACAGCGCATCGGCGGCGGCCGCCGTGCGCGCCAGGCCGATCACGTCGTGTCCCGCCCCGCGCAGCTCCGCGACGACCGCGCTGCCGACGAATCCCGTCGCTCCCGTAACCAATACCTTCATGCCCGGACTCCTCGTTCAAGTCAGGCGCAGTATTCTTGAGCGCACACGATCGGAAAAAGCCGGGAGCGCATACCGGTATGGCGACTAACAGGCTTCTGCAGACACCGGCTCTTTCGCAGGGTCTCATGCAAGCGGCGTCGGGCCCTTCGCTCGGCGGCTTCCTGCGCGACCGGCGCTCGCGCCTGCAGCCCGACGCGAACGCCCCGAGCCGCAGGCGGACACCCGGCTTGCGGCGCGAAGAAGTCGCGGCACGCGCGGCCGTCAGCGTTACCTGGTACACCTGGCTCGAGCAAGGCCGCGGCGGATCGCCGTCCGAGGAAGTGCTCGAACGTCTCGCAAGCGCGCTCGAGCTCGATGCCGTCGGCCGCGAGATGCTGTTCTTCCTCGCCCAGCAAAGACCGCCACCGATCGCGCCGGGCCCGACGCCCACGGTCACGCCGGCGCTGCAGCGTGTGCTGGATGGCATGCCCAACACGGCGGCGATCGTGAAGACGCCTTGCTGGGACGTGGTCGCCTGGAATCGCGCCGCCACCAGGCTCCTGACCGACTACGCCGCGCTACCCGCGCGCGAGCGTAACGTCCTCAGGATGGTGTTCTGCGATCCGAAATCGCGCACGCGTCTGCTCGACTGGGAGGAGAACGCGCGCTTCGTGCTCGGCGTATTTCGCATCGACGTCACACGCTCGGGCGGCGGCGACGAGGCACAGGCGCTCGCCATGGAATTGCAGCAGACCAGCCCCGAGTTCTGCCGCCTGTGGGCCGAGAACGAAGTGCGCGGACACGGCATCGGATACAAGCGCTTGCAGCATCCCGCGCTCGGCGCATTGACACTCGAATACTCGGCCTTCGCCGTCGATGGCTCCGAAGGACTCAGCATGATCGTGTTCTCGCCGATCTCGCAGCCCGATGCGCAGGCCATCGAGCGCCTGCTCGCGGGCTGAGCCGCGATACAACAACAGCGGCGGAATCAGCTCGCCCTGCTGCGCCAGCCGCTCGGCGTCATCCCGCTTTCACGCTTGAACAGGCGCGCGAAGAACGCCGGATCGTCGTAGCCCACCTGCCGGCCGATCTGCTCGACCGGCAAGGTCGTGCGATCGAGCATGCGGCGCGCCGACTCCATGCGCAGTCTCTGCAGATAAGCCTGCGGAGCAAGGCCGGTGGACTGGCGAAAGCGGCGCAGCAAGGTGCGTGCGCTGACCGCGAGACCGGCCGCGAGTTCGTCGAGGCGCACGGGCTCGGAGTAGCGCTGCTGCAACCAGTATTGGGCGCGCGCCACCAGCGGATCGAGCGACGCGGTTTCGACGAGGCCGTGCAGTTGCAGGGCTTCGGGCGAAGCCGGAGCGGTGGCGTCGATCAGCGTGGTCTTCTCGACCCAGTCGGCGGTGTTCGGCGACGTGATTTCACGCAGCAATCGAAGCGCGAGCGCGGGCCAGGCGCTCATCGGGCCTGCGCACAGCACGCCCGGCGCGTACGTGAGCGCGGTCGATCGCTGCAGCGCGGCGGCCGGATAGCGCCGATGAAAAGCGGCTTCGAGCCACCAGGGAACGCAGGCCGGCTTTCCATCGAGCAGGCCGGCTTCCGCGAGCAGGCCGATGCTGCCTCCGCAGGCGGCGATCCAGGTTTCGCGCTTCGCCTGCAACCGCAGCCAGTCGACGACCGGCGACAGCATGCCGAGCGTACTGATCCAGTCGCGCGCACCACGCGTTTCGAATGCGGCGACCAGCACCGCGTCGTAGCTCGCCGAAGACGTGTTGCCGATCGCGCCATCGACGTTGAGCGCAGCGCCCGAGGCGAGTCGCACCGGCGCGCCGTCGAGCGATAGCCAGCGCGTACGCAGCGGCGCCTTGGCCTGTCGGGTCGGGCGCTCGCGCAACTCGCCGGTTCGTTTGCAGGAATAGCGGTTGGCGAGCTGCAACAGATCGGTCGCGAGCGCGACGCTCGACAACTCGGCGCGGGGCGGGATCAGGATCGCGACGCTGCGACTCATGGAGCGCTCGAAGTGACGGAAACGGATGCACTATAGCGATGTCGGATTCGTCATGGTGATCCGGCGGATTCGAACGGGTTGCATGCGCTGCGTGTTTCTAGACTCTCCGCATAACGAGGAGAGTTCGATGACGACGCAATCGCAGCAGGGCCGCACCTGGCTCATCACCGGCATTTCGAGTGGATTCGGCAAGGCCTTCGCGCAAGCGGCGCTCGATGCGGGCGCCAGCGTGATCGGCACCGCGCGCAAGCCCGAGCAGATCGACGCATTCAAGGCGCTCGCGCCCGGACGCTCGCATGCGATCAGGCTCGACGTGACCGATGTAGACGGCGTGCCGAACGCGATCGAACAGGCGATCGCGATCACCGGCCGCATCGACGTGCTCGTCAACAACGCAGGCTATGCGCTGATCGGCGCGGTCGAAGAAGCCGACGAGGCGCAGTTTCATCGGCAAATGGAGACCAATCTGTTCGGCGCCTGGCGCGTGACGCGCGCGGTGCTGCCGCAGATGCGCAAGCAGCGCTCGGGCCACATCCTCAACATCGCTTCGGTGGCCGGGCGCATCGGCTCGCCGGGCCTGGGCTGCTATGCGGCCTCGAAGTTCGCGCTCGAAGGCTTGTCCGAAGCGCTGTCCGGCGAAGTCGCCCCGCTCGGCATTCGCGTGACCATCGTCGAACCGGGTGGATTCCGCACCGAGTTCGCGGGCGACAGCTCGGCCTATTCGCAACCGGTGATCGAGGATTACGCCGGAACGTCCGGCCGCATGCGCGACATGCTCGGCAAGTTCCACAACCAGCAGCCCGGCGATCCGGCCAAGGCGGCGCAGGTGCTGGTGCAACTCGTCGAGCTGCCCGAACCTCCGCTACGCCTCGTGCTCGGCAGCGACGTGCTGCCGCGCGTGCATCAGAAGATCGATGCACTCAAGGCCGAGCTCACGCGCTGGGAAGCGCTGACGCTGTCGACCGACTTCGCCCGCTGAGTCTCCCCGCCATGACGCCCGTCCGACGCCAGCTGCTCGATCTCTGCAGCGCCCCCGATCACTACGAGCGCGACGCGCGCGAGATCGCCGAAATGCAGCTGCTCGCAGCGCAGGAGCTGTTCGAGCAACGCGTCGAGCAACTGCCGCTGCTCAAGCGCCGCGCCGATGACGGCGCCGTCACGCGCATCGGCAAGCTCGACGATCTGCTGCCGCTGCTGCTTCCGCACACGGCGTACAAGTCGTATCCGCCGTCCTTCATCGAGCAAGGGCGCTGGGATCGCATGCTGCAGTGGCTGCAGACGCTGTCGGTGGAGAACCTCGGCGATACCGACATTCGCGATGTGAGCGGTGTCGACGACTGGGTCGACCGTCTGTGGGCTGCAGGCCACCAGGTCATGGCGACGAGCGGCACCTCCGGCAAGTGTTCGTTCCTCAATCGCAGCCTGCGTGATCGCGAACAGCTTCGCGAATATTTCAAGGTCGTCATGGGCGGCTTTCTCGGCCTGACGCCGAAGCAGGACCGCCCCGTTTTCCAGCTGTTTCCCAAAGGCGGGCCAAACTACGGCGTGCAGTCCTCGCTGATGAACGCGGAGCTCTGGGGGCGGCCCGGCGACATCCACTTTCTCTCCGACGAGCCGCTCAAGATCTCCGAGGTGAGCCGTGCCGCGACGCTGCGCAAGCGCATGAAGGAAGGCGTCGCCACTCCGACCGAGATCGCCGACTTCGAAGCCGAAAGCGCGGCGAAGAACCGGCAGTCGCAAGCCCGGCTCCAGCAGATGGTCGAGAAGATCCTCGCGCATCGGCACGAGCCGATCTTCCTGTCGGGCATGTGGGCCCAGCACTGGATCATCATGCAGACCGCGCGCTCGATGGGCATCGGCGACGGCGAGTTCCACCCCGACAGCCTCGTCGCCGCGGGCGGCGGGCTCAAGGGCATCGCGCTGCCCGACGATTACGAGCAGCAGATCAACCGCTTCTACGGCAACGTCAAGCGACCGAAGAACTACGGCATGACCGAGATGGCGCTGATGCTTCCGCGCTGCGAGGCCCAGCGCTATCACGTGCCAGCCGGCCTGATTCCACTCGTCGTCAATGCGAATGCGGACGAGCTGATCGGCCGTGTCGACGGCGTGGTCGAAGGTCGCTTCGCCTTCGTCGACCTGCTGTTCGAAGGTCGCTGGGGTGGCGTGATCGGCGGCGATCGCGTGCGCATCGATTTCGCGCCGACCTGCGCCTGCGGTCGTCGCGGCCCGGTGCTGCTCGAGCCGATCACGCGCTTCGCGGCGCCCGGCGAGGACGACCACATCGGCTGCGCGGGCACCATCGACGCCTATCTGCGCGGAGCCGTCGAAGCCTGATCCCGCGCATTGCAAGCGTTTCACCATTCATCATGAAAATCGCTTCATATCCAGTTCGATCATCTGATCATATGAATTTGAAGCGCTTTCAGTTTGAGTTTTCCAGCGTCTATACTCGCCGTCACGGGCGCGATCGCTTTCGGACGCCCGCGCAAGCGGTCGCCATGCAGACCGGCTCGACAATCAGACGCAGGCCGGCGGTGTCGACGGCCCGGAGGACTTCAAGGTGAACAGCTCGCAAGCGCCCGCCGCATCGACGGCCGCGCCGTCACGCTATCGCTGGTACGTGCTCAGCACGCTGGTGCTGATCTACGCGATGCATCACATGGACCGGCAGATCGTCACGCTGCTGCTGGAGCCGATCAAGCACGAGTTCGCGCTGTCCGACAGCCAGCTCGGCTTTCTCGCCGGCCTGAGCTACGCGATCGCGTTCGGACTCGCCGGCCTGCCGCTCGGCTGGCTGGTCGACCGCGTGCATCGCGTGCGCCTGCTGTCGGCGCTGCTGTTCGTCTGGAGCGGGCTGACCGCGCTTTGCGGCATCGCCAACAGCTACCTGTCGCTGGTGCTCGCGCGCATCGGCATCGGCGCAGCCGAGTCGGGCGGCACGCCGACCAACATGTCGCTGCTCGCCGATTACTTCGATCGCAAATCGCGGCCGATGGCGATGGGCATCTACTACACCGGCACGCAGATCGGCACCATCGTCGGCTTTGCGGTCGCGGCGATCGTCGCGCAGCAATACGGCTGGCGGGCCGCGTTTCTCGTCGCCGGTATTCCGGGACTGCTGCTCGTGCTGCTGTTGCTCGGCACCATCCGCGAGCCGCGTCGCGGGGCCAGCGATACACCCAATCCTTCGGGCGCCAGCGTCATGCAGCCGCCGCCTCCGTTCATGCAGACGCTGCGCTTCATCTGGTCGCAGCGTGCGCAGGTGCACACGATGATTGGCATCGTCATCGCGATGGCGGTGACCGCCGGCATGAGCGCCTGGCTCGCCCCACTGATGATTCGCAGCTACGGCGTCAACCTCAAAACCGCGGGCTTTTCGCTCGCGTTCGGTGTCGCCACCTTCGGCATGCTCGGCTCGCTCGCGGGCGGCTGGCTCGCGAGCCGCATCAGCGAGCGCGATCCCTCGCAGCTGCCCAAGCTCACCGCACTCGCGACCTTTCTGACCGTGCCTGCTGCGGTCTACGGCATTCTCGCGGGCTCGCTGTGGCTCACGGTGGCCGGCTTCGCGATTCAGCACTTCGCCAACGCGATGATCGTCGCCACCGGTTATCCGCTATCCATGGAACTCACGCGCACCAACATGCGCGGCACCACGATGGCGCTGCTGCAAGTGCTCTGCAACATGTGCGGCTACGGCCTGGGGCCGCAGATCGTCGGCTGGCTCAGCGATGGCTTGAATCCGCAGTTCGGCGGCAAGGCCCTGGCCTACGGCATGGTGGCGCTCGCGCTGTGCAACCTGTGGGCGACCGGCCATCTGCTGTTCGCCGCACGCTGGACCAAGAACAATCTCGCGAGGGCCGCCGCGCCCGTCTGAGGGACGCTGCGTGTCGTCGCTCTTTTTTCGGAGGATGAAGTCATGAGCGGCGACCACTACCGTTTCGACCCGATGAGCGCGAAGACGCTCGCCGACCCCGGCGCGGCCTATTCCGAGCTGCGCGAGCGCTGCCCTTTCCATCACTACAAGGGCGAGCACTACGAGTTCTACATCACCAGCGACTACGAGGAGATCAAGCGCGACATCCTCGCCGACAATCCGGTGTGGTCGTTCAAGTACGGCAACGCGGCCAAGGATACGATCAGCGAAGTCGGCTTCAAGACCGACCCGCCGTTCCACATGGCGTTTCGCGCGGCGATGCAGCCGGGGCTGCTGCCGAAAGCGGTGATGCGCTACGAGCGCGAGGCCCAGACCATCGCCGGCGAGCTGATCGATCGCATGCTCGAGAAGGGCTCCGGCGACTTCCACGACGAGTTCGCCTTGCCGCTGCCCGCGCAGATGATGTGCGTGATGCTCGGCACCAAGCGCAGCGATTACCTGCACTACAAGCACTGGGCCGACGAGCTGCAATTGCAGCTGTTTCACGATCCGACGCCCGGATCGTTCGAAATCATTCTCGGCCAGATCCTGCCGCATTTCCGCAGGCTCATCGCCGAGCGCCGCAAGCTGCTCGAAGCCAGCGCAGCCGAGCCCTCGCCGCAGCTGCTCGGCACCGTGCTGCCCGACGATTACATCTCGCGCTCGCTGGTCGCCAAGGTCGAGGGACGGCCGCTGACCGAAGAAGAAATTCTCAACGTCTGCCTGGCCTTCCTGACCGGAGGCCAGGAGACGACGACGGGGCTCATCGGCAATCTGATGTGGCGCTTGCTGCAGGCTCCCGAGCGCTGGGAGCAACTCAAGGCCGATCCGTCGCTGATCGAATCGGCCGTCGAGGAAAGCCTGCGCTACGATCCGCCGGTGCTCGCACACTTCCGCACGAGCCTGTGCCCGGTGACGATGCACGGCAAGCAATTGCCCGAGCGCACCAAGCTCATGTTCAACATCACGGGCGCGAATCGCGATCCGCAGCGGTTCACCGACCCCGAGAGCTTCCGCATCGATCGTCCGCTCGCCGAGGCACGCGCGCATCTGTCGTTCGGCAACGGCGTTCATTTCTGCATGGGGGCGCCGGTCGCACGCATGGAGGCCAAGGTGGCGATGCGCCTGCTGATCGAGCGGCTGCCGAAGCTGCGCCTGGACGGCCAGCCGGAGCGCTTCGAATCGTGGATGCACTGGGGCAAGACCAAGCTGCCGGTACGCTGGGATTAAACTGCGCGCCACCACCGAAAACATCCATGACCGACAAGACCGCAGACAAGATCGCCGAGACGCGCGATCGCTACCGTTACTGGCTTTCGATTCCGACGCGCTGGATGGACGGCGATCCCTACGGCCACGTCAACAACGCGCAGTACTACTCGTTCATCGATACCGTCGTGACGACGATGCTGATCGAGAAGCAGGTGCTGCGCGGCCCGCACTGGGACGCGATCGGCCTGGTGATCGAAAGCCAGTGCGTCTACTCGGCCCCGATCACGTTCCCGGAGATCGTCGAAGCGGGCTTGCGCATCGGACGCGTCGGCGGCAGCAGCCTGCGTTATGAAGTGGCCCTGTTCAAGCAGGGCGAGGACAAGCCCGCCGCGGTCGCGCACTTCGTGCACGTGTTCGTCGATCCGCAGACGCGTCGCCCGCTGCCGCTCGTCGAGCCGGTGCGCAAGGCGATGCTGGAGCTGACGCTCGGTTAGCGATACACGCGCAATCCGGCGACGCGGCGCTCGACCGCGGAAATCCTCTTCTTGCAGCGAGAGAGGAACGTCAACGGAAACCGCGGGACATGATCGATGCCTGCAGTTCCCTCTCCCGCCTGCGGGAGAGGGCTGCTTGGAAAGTGCGCACACTTTTCGAACGGCCCCTCTCTCCCCCGCTGCGCGGGGACTCTCTCCCGCAAGCGGGAGAGAGGAACGTCTACGACACCGCGGAGCGCATTCGCTGCCCGCAGTCCCCTCTCCCGACCGCGGGAGAGGGTGGTCCGAAGGACCGGGTGAGGGGCTGCTCGGAAAGTGCGCGCACTTTTCGAAGGAACCCTCTCTCCCCCGCTGCGCGGGGACTCTCTCCCGCGAGCGGGAGAGAGGAACATCGGAAAGAACCGCTTCGATCAGACGTGCTTCTTGTGCTGGTCGTCGTCGTAGCCGTAGGTGCGGCCCGCCTTGAGATTGCCGAACGGAACCGCCTTCTTGGTTCCGCCGCGCGTGAGCTCGGGCACGAACGGCATGCCGCGATTGAGCGACTGGCGATCGCCCGGATGGCGCGGCTCGAAGCGGCCCGCGGCGTCGACGCGAAAGCCCAGCAGCGAGAGCACTTCCTTGGGCAGTGATTCGTAGACGTCCTGGTGCAGGCTCTGCACGATGTCGTCCATCGGGCGCATCCACGACTGACTCCAGAGCAGCGTGAACGAATAGCGCACGGTGTCGGAGCTCGATTCGCCGGACTGATGCCAGGTGCGGCTTTCGAACAGGATCACGTCGCCGGCCTTGCAGCACACCGGCACGGTGTTGATCGGGTCCGGGTTGATCGGCGTGCCGTTCGGGCCCAGCGCGGTGCGCGGGTACACGCCCCACTTGTGGCTGCGGGGCACCACGCGCGTCGCGCCCATTTCCTCAGTGAAATCGGTCAGGCAGACCATCATGTTCAGATACACCGGCGTCGGTGTCGGGAACGGCACGAACTGCTGGTCGGTGTGAATGACCATTGGCGTCGCGCCCTTCTTGACGATCAGCCCGGTCATGCCCGACAGCAGCATCGGATAGTTCTTGAAGCAGTGATTCGCGTACTGGTGCAGCACCGGGTTCATCACGCCGAGGTCGATGAAGATGCGGCCCTTGTTGATGAGCATCGGAACACCCTGCCAGCACGGCGGCGCCTCGCCGTCGCTCGCGCGGCCGATCCAGGTCTTGCTCGTCGAGCTCTGGTCGCTGAGCTGGGCCACGCCCTGCTCTTCTTCGAGTTCGGCCTGTTCCTTGAGGCGCGCGAGCATCGCGGCGACCTGTTCGGCATTGAACAGGCCCTTGTGCACGGCCAGGCCGTATTCGTCGAGATTGCGCTTGTTCTGTTCGATGTCGGAGCTCGGCTCCGGCAGGTCGAGGCTATAGGCCGCGGGCATCGACGCGGCGAACGAAATACTCATGCTGTCTCCTCGGTCGCTACCCGCCGGCATTGCCGCCGGCGGCCGCTGACGCGTTATCTATGGTGTTGGAAGCGATGCAGCGAAAGCTCAGGCCGCGGCGGCGAACTTCGCGGCCATGGCTGCGGAGTCGGCCTTGCTCTTGGCGATATCGACCTTGTACAGGCGCGCCGCGTTGCCGCCGAGGATCGCGGCGCGATCTTCGGCCGAAATCTCGATGCCGTCGAAGATGCCGTCGATGACTTTCTTCGAGTGCGGGAAGGTGCCTTCGAGGTGGGGATAATCCGCTGCCCACATGAGCGGACGCACGCCGGTGACCGAGCGCGACAGGATGCAGGCGCGATCGAACTGGAAGGTGCAGCTCACCTGGCGCTTCACGAACTCGCTCGGCATCATCGACAGCTTGGGCTTCACGTAGAACTGATGCGCGTTGTAGACCTCGTCCATGCGCTCGCAGAGGAAGGCGAGCCACGATGCGCCGGCTTCCACCGTCACCATCTGCAGGTTCGGGAAGCGATCGAGCGTGCCGCCGCACACCATCTGGAACACCGCGCGCTGCGCCGAGTTGCCCACTTCCACGTAGTTGATGACCGCGCCGCCCGGGCCGCGCTCGTAGACCGGCGACGAGCCGGTGCCGACATGCCAGGAGATCGGAATGCCGGCCTCCTGCGCAACCGCCCACAGCGGATCGAGTTCGGCGCTGTTGTACTTGAGGCCTTCCGGCAGCACGCAGGGAACCAGCGCGGAGCGGTAGCCCATCTTCACGCAGCGCTCGAGTTCGGCGACGGCCTGCGCAACGGTGCCCGGCGCCAGCGGCAGCAGCGCGGTCGGCACGAAGCGGTTCGGATGCGGCTTGAAGGTTTCGAGGCACCAGTCGTTGTAGATCTGGACGCAGGCGAGCTTGAGCTCGGGGTCTTCGACCAGGTACGGCACGCCGCCGGCGGTCGGATAGATCACTTCGGCGTCGATGCCATCCTGCGCCATGTCCTTCAAGCGCGGATTGAGATCCGGCAGCACGCCGCCGTGACGCTCCTGGCCGTGATAGCCGTCGCCCATGTTCATGCGATGGACGATCTTGTTGTCGCAGATGATGTTGAGGAAGCCGTCCTTCTTCTCGGTGCGCGGGCCGCGATCCTTCATGGCCTGCGGCAGTCGCTCGGCGAACAGCGTCTTCGGCTCGATGACGTGCGCGTCCATGCTGAATACGAAATCACCCATAGTCTTCTTCTCCTCCTGCCTGTCCCGGCGCGCTCTGGTGCGGCGCTCGGTCGATGGTTGGACACCCTTTCGAGGTGTGGCACGGGATCGATAGTGTCCTATTTAAAAAGACCGGTCAAGAGTCCCGCACGCTGCGTTCGGCTGTGACTTTCCCTACACTTTCGCCACACCCCATCTTCGGCCTGCACCGCACTTGAACGACGCCGCCGCAAAACCGCCGAAGCGGGCCGAACTGCTGGTCGCTGCGATCGAGCAGCGCATCGAACGCGAGCAGCTGCAACCCGGAGCCTCGCTCGGCACCGAGCCCGTGCTGATGGCGCAATACGGCGTGAGCCGCGAGACCCTGCGCAACGCCATCCGCCAGCTCGAACGCCATGGCGTCGCGCGCATGCGCCGCGGCGGTGGCGGCGGCGGCGGTGGCCTGGTGATCGAAGCGGCCGCCTCGCAGACCGCCGTGCACGCGATCACCGCGCACCTCGAATTCAGCGACATCGGCTGGAGCGAGATCGTCGAAGCCCGCGCGCTCATCGACATCGAAGCGGCCGTCGAAGCGAGCCGCCGCTCGGACGAATTCAGCGCGGCCCGACTGCGCCAGCTGACTGCGGAGCTCGATCGCGGATCGACGGTCCCGCGTGAAATCGCGCGCCGGCACCTGGCGCTGCCGACCGCGATCGCCGAACTCGCGGCCAACCCGGTGATCAGCCTGTTCTCGTCCGCGCTGAGCGACTGGACGCTCGATATCCTGCCGTCCGAGCTCGGCTCGCCCGAGCTGCGCGACCGCGAGATGCACCTCGTCAACGACATCCTGCGCGAGCTCGTCGAGGCCATCGTGCGCGGCGACGAAGCCGCCTCGCGCAAGGCCGCCGAGGCGTTCTCCGCCCGATCGATCAAGGTGTCGCAGTTCATCGAAAGCCGGCGCCGGCGCACGCGCGTCGACGAGTGGTTCAAGACATCAAGGCCCGACAGCGACGACAAGCTCGCCCAGCGCCTCGCGCTCGCGCTCGCGCAGGACGTCGCCGCGCGCGGCTGGCCCGACGAGCGCTTCGGCGCCGAGGCCGAACTCATGGATCGCTTCGGCGTCAGCCGCTCGATCTGGCGCGAAGCCATTCGCCTGCTCGAAATGCATGGCATCGCGCGTCCGCGCCGCGGGCGCGGCGGCGGCCTCATGATCGGGCGGCCCGATGCGGCGTACACCATCGACTCGGCCAGGCGCTACCTGCGCCGCGCTCACCTGCGCCAGTCGCACTATCTCGACATGCGCAGCGTGCTCGAAGCCGGCGCCATCGGCTTGGCGATCACGCGCGCCACCGAGGAAGAGATGATCGAGCTCAAGCGGCTCGGCAAACGGCTCGCTCAATCGGACGATTCGCAGACGGTCGCCGCGGCCGTCAACTGGCACTGCCATCTGAGCACGCTATGCGGCAATCGTGCGCTGTCGCTGCTGCTGCGCATCCTGCTTTCGCTCACGCAAGACCCGAACGCGAACGTACCTCCCGCCATCGCCGAACTGCTGCGCCAGCGGCATTTCAAGCTTTCGCAGGCCGTGGTCGCACGCGACGAGGCCAAAGCCCACCGCATCGCGCACGAGCACTTCGATTGGCTGCAGGAGATGCTGGATCTGCAGCTCGGATCGCTGTCTTGAATCGAATCGGCAGAGAGATGCCGGCTCCGTGACGCACCGACGTCAGCCGCGAACCATTCAGGGTCCTCGGACGATTCTCTGGACCAGAGCAGGGCCAGCGCATCGAAGCGCTGCCTCTCACGACCCGCCGCGATGCTGCGCGAGCAGTTTTCCGATGGCCACCACGAGCACCGCCCCGATCGCCGCCGAGCCAAGATGGGCCCACTGCGGCGGTTGGCCGAGGCGCGGGGCCAGATAGGCATCACCCAGCCACAATGCTCCGCCGACCCAGCCGAGCAAGGCGCTACCCAAGACCATCACCAATGGGAAGCGATCCATCAGCGCGAGCACAAGTTTGCTGCCCCACACGATGATCGGAACGCTGATGACGATACCGAAGGCAACCAGACCGATGTGACCATCCGCGGCGCCAGCGATGGCGATGACGTTGTCGATGCTCATGACCGCGTCTGCGACGATCACAGTGCGAATCGCACCGAGCAGATGGGAGCGGCCCACGATGGCGGCATGTCCGTCGTCGTCGTCGGTCGCGAGCAGCTTGATGCCGATCCAGAACAGCAGCAGCGAACCGATGATCTTCAGGAACGGCAACGCCAGCAATTGCAGCGCGAAGAAGATCAGCAGCACGCGCAGGGCGATAGCCCCGAACAGCCCCCAGAAAATGCCTTTGTTTCGCAGCTCGGGCGGTAGCTTGCGGCAGGCGAGCGCAATGACAACGGCGTTATCGCCGCCCAGCAGAATGTCGATGAAGACGATCTGCGCAATGCTCAACAGCAGTTCGGGGCTCAGAGTCAATTGATCCATGGGCTCTTGTCATGAGGCCGGTCCGACGAAGACCGCACGTGGCCGGGCAATCCGCATCCATCGGCTCCGATGCCCCCGTACTATCCAGCGGTGCAATATGCTGCCCCGCGCCGCCGGGTCGACACCGATCCCGACCGAGCCCGTGTGTGACCGCGTTTGCGCAAGACAGCCAGCCGACATCAAAGATCGATATCGAGCAATGGCGCGAACTGTTGTCCCCCGTGCATGTCTCGCTCGAACACCCCGCCCTGAGCGTGCGTCCTCGGATAAGAGAACTTGATCACTGCCAGCTCCGGCACCTCGATGCGTTTGACGGTCTCCGGACGCAGATGAAGCCGCTTGGCGATACTGTCGACCGTCAAGCCTGCCTTGTCCTTGTGGGCATCGAATGATTCGGGGCCGTCAAAGAAAAGATCGACCGTGATCCAGAATGGTCCGGCTGCTTTCGAACGCACGTAGCGGCAGACGTCATTGAGCTTGGGCATGTGGGAGCGCTCCATTGTTTCCATTCAAGGCCAGTACGCCATGCGTACGAGTTCGAGTCCGTCAACGGTTTCCACGATGTGATTCAGAACGAACTCGTAGCTCCGTCCCAATTGGATTTCCGCCGGTGAGAAGGTGAAACCGTAGCTCGGCAATTCCTTGTCGCGCCGCAGGGGGAAGTGAAAGAAATACGGGTTGCAGATCTTGGCGATCTGCAGCGCCAGTTCTTGAGTTCCGGCTGTCGCGATCAGCAGAAGGCCAAGCTCACGGGTCGGCCATTGGTCGCGCACGGGCAGTCCGGAAACCGCATTCCACCCGTATGGGCGCAACGAAATGTCGTACTGGCCGGCGGCCTCGCCCAGAACAGCGTCCACCCGTTCGATCAGGGTGGCGTGCATGTTGGCCAGGAAGCTGTCTATCTGAGCCAGAACCTGGGGGTCTGTGATTCCGATCAGCATCATGGTCTGGAACGGGCCGTTGGCCGCGCCTTCCAGTTTCATCGTGTAGGGCTTTTCGATGAACCTGGAACCGGTGACTCGCACGATGCGGTCATTGACGGGCTCGTATCTGGCCTGCGTGACGTCGAGAATTCCGCCGGGCTCGTGCAGGAGATACGGGTCGCTGTTCTCGTAGAGCATGTGCGCCGAGACGCTGTACGGGGTGCAGCGATTCGTCGCGCTCAACGGCTCGATCTCGAAGGCATCTTGTTCGACGCGAATCACGACTCCGCCCTCGAACGGGTTCGTCGTGCAAAGTCCGCCGCACTCGGCGATCTTGCCGGCATGCCATGCGGGGCCGGCCCCCGCACCTCGCATGATGGGCACCGCAGCGATTACGGCGGTGTCGGTCGTGCGTCCTCCGAGCACGATCTCGGCACCGGCCTCCAGAGCGGCGATGTAGGGCTCCGGCCCCATCAGTGCGACGATGTGTTCGCAGGACTCGATCACCGCTTCGCCGAGTTCAACGGACGGAGCCAGCGGTCGAACCCGCCCCTGCGCCAAGCGGTCGCTGATCACACCGCGCTGCTGTTCCGAATAAAGGGTTGCGATCCTCGGCGCCAGCTTCAGCTCCTCGCAGATTTCAAGCACGATCCCCAGAGTCCAATCGACAGCCATGTCGCAACCGGACGTCCCGCAGGATCCGACCAGCAACGGCACCTTCCATTTGGCCTGCGCGGCGACGAGCAACTTCAGATCGCTTTTGACCGCATCCCGGCTGTACTTGGACAAGCCGGTGGCGAGCGCAGCAGGACCACTGTCGGTCGAACCCGCATCCATCGCCATGGCATGCGCACCCGCAGCGAGACCCGCTTCGAGATGCTCGAACTTGATGCCGGCCCCCAATGCACCGACCGGCACGACGACGACAGCTGACTTTTCAGTGTTCAATGAACGATCCTTGATTGGAATGCTGGGGGTGGCCCGAAGCGGTGAAAGGGATCGCGCCGGTGACGACGGCGGATAGGACCAGCAAGGCTGCGAGCGCCGCCGCCCACTTGAGTGCAAAGCGCTGCATGGCTCCGATCTCGACATCGAGCAGGCCGACGACCAGATAGACGGCCGCGACCAGCGGGCTCAGCGCATGCAAGTTCTGCCCTAGCAGGCAGGCGCGCCCGATCTCGGCGGCGCTGACCCCGTAGTGCGCGGCAGCCTCGGCGATCACCGGCACGATGCCGAAGTAATAAGCATCGTTGGACATCACAAACGTCAGCGGCCCGCTGGCGACTGCCGTAATGACGGCGAGATGACGTCCCATCGATGGCGGGACCACGCCGACGAAGCTGGCGCCCATCGCCTTGACCATTCCAGTCCCGTCCAGAATGCCGGTGAACACCGCGGCGGCGAAAACCAGAAGAATGATCGGCAGCACGTTGGCGCCGTGAGCGGCGATGCGGATGCGCTGGATTCCGACCTGCGGGTAGTTCAGGGCAAGGGCGATCACGAGCCCGATCATGAAAACAACCGGCAACGGCAGGATGTGCGCGACGGCAGCGGCGAGAACCGCCAGCGTGATGATCAGGTTGAGCCAGAAGAATTGCGGGCGTTCCAGGCCGGTTCCCTCGTCGCGCACGCCTCCGAAGCCCTCGATGGGAGCAAGTTCCGCCACGGCACCCAGGCGACGGCGTTCCTTGGCACCGAGATACCAGGCCAGTGCGAGAACTCCTGTCGCGCTTATCAGGATCGCGGGGAGCAGGGGCAGAAAGATGTCGTTGACATCGACCCGGAGAGCCGCGGCCACGCGTGGCGTCGGGCCTCCCCAGGGGACGATGTTGATCAGTCCGTTGGCGGCCCCGAGCAGCAGGCCGAGAATCAACGGGTTGATTCCGAGCCGGCGATAGATCGGAAGGAAGGCGGTAACGGTCACGAGCGCCGTGGTGGCGCCATCACCATCCAGCGAAACCAGCAAGGCCACCAGGGCGCTACCGACGGTAACCCTGCGCGGATCGCTGCCGACGGCCCGAACGACCGCGCGGACCATCGGGTCGAACAGCCCCGCATCGATCATGATGCCGAAGTAGAGCACGGCGAATAACAGCACTACGGCCGTGGGTGCCAGGGCGAGCACGCCCTTCATGATCATGCCGCCCAGATCCGCGCCAAACCCCGAGACCAGCGCGAACACGATGGGAACCGCGATCAGCGCGACCACCGCAGAAGCACGCTTGGTCATGATCAAGGTCATGAACACGGCAACCATGCCGTATCCCAGACCGGCGAGCAGGGACTGGCTCATGCCGCATCCGCTCGGGCGAAGCCGTAGAGGCGAACCGGATTGTCGACCAGGATGCGCGAACGTGTCGCCTCGTCGCCGGCCCAGACGCCGAGGAGATCGAAAAGCCGCGCATCGTCCGGTGGCGTCGCTTCGGTCGCATGCGGCCAGTCGCTGCCCCAGACGAGACGATCCGGGGCCTGCGCCACGAAGGCGCGGGCGATGCGCGTGGCGTCCGGATAATCGGGCGGTCCCTGAGTCGTGTTCAGGTAGGCCCCGGTCAGTTTCACCCAGGCTTTGCGCTGGTCCATCAGCCTGCAGATCACACCGAAAGCCGGATGATCCGCCCCTTGGGCTGGAGGCAGCCTGCCCATGTGATCGAACACGATCGGACAGGGCAGCCGATTCAGCAAGGGGGCCGCATCGACGATCTGATCTGCCATCGCATGAATCTGCACGTGCCAGCCGAGATCGGCGATACGGCGAGCGAGCGGCTCGACCATGTCCAGCGTCGTGAAGGCGTCGGCCGGATTCCAGACACTGAACCTGAGACCTCGAACCCCACCCGCATCGAGGCGAAGCAGCTCGGCCTGGTCAACCTCGGGCGTCACGACCCCAATGCCACGCCCATTGGGTCCGAGCTGCTTCAGCGCATCGAGCAGGCAGGCGTGATCCACGCCATGAATCTTGGTCTGCACGATCACCGCGCGGGAAACGCCGATGCGCTGCTGCAGCTTCCGGTAGTCGTTGAACGTGGCTCCGCCGAACCGCTGGGGAAAGTCGTGCCGGAAACGAGCGTCGGCAATATGAAGATGCGCGTCACAGGCATGAGCCGGCGCCCTGGATCGCGGCCGCTCGGTTCCGGCGGAATGGGGAACCGCGGTCCGCTCCCCTGCAGAGACGGGTGCCGCGATGGCGCTCAGCGCAACGGAACCAAGCGATTCGATGAAGGCGCGACGACTAAGGTTCATTGGAGACCAGGACTGAAAGGAGCGGTGATTCGGCGGGCGGTCACCATCGACCGATTGCGGAAGACTAGAAACGCGCCTTGAGAGACACGTAGAACCGGCGGCCGGCCAGGTCATAGGTGTAGAGATCGGAGCGCGCTTGTCCGATGAGGCTGTCGTTCAGCACCGGCGGCTCCTTGTCGGTGATGTTCACGGCGCCCGTCCGCAGTTGCAGCGTATCGCTTACATCCCAGCTGAAATCCAGGTCGAAATAACTCACGCTGGGGACGCCATGCGCGACACCGCCGGTTCCGACGTTGTTGGCGTTGGCCATTTCACCGATGTAGCGCCACTTGAGGAAGGACTGTACGGGGCCGATCCGCCAGCCGGCATTGACGCTGCCCTTCCATTCGGGATGGGCGGTCGCGAAGAAATCGACCTGCGTATTGCCCAGGGTGCCGGCATATTCCAGCTTGGGACTGGTGGGCAGGGTCTGGATCTTGAAGGTATCGAGGTAATTGACCACCACGCCGAGGCTGATCGTACCGGCAGAGTCTCCCAAGCCCACTGCCCCGAGAGGCAGAGACCAGTCCGTCTGGAAGTCGATGCCCGACGTCGAATAGCTGCCCAGATTCAGCAAGGGATTGCCGATGTTGACCGCCAGGCCCGTTGAAGGATCGCGGCTGATCAGTGCGCAGTAGTAGTTGCTGTTCGAAAAGCCGGGATTGGCCCCTGCGTTGAAGCACTGTGTCGCGGCAACGGTATTGGTCACCATGCCGATCGCGCCATCCAGTTTGATGTTGTAGTAGTCGACCGATGCGGTGAGGCGAGAAAGCCATTCATTCTGCAACTGCGATTTGAGCACCAGTCCGACCGAATAGGTGTCGGCCACTTCCGGCTTGAGCTCCGTATTGCCGGCCGTCGTGTACGGCGTGCGGCTGACCGTATTGGTAAAGGTGTCGATCACCGCGGCTGGAACGCCCTGCTCCAGGCAGAGTGCGCGAACCTGATCGGCGTTCGGAGAACTGGCTGCGCGATAGGCGCCGCGGACATCGCAGGGATCTCCCGATCCGATCGGGCCCGGCGTGCCGAGTGCGGTCAGTCCATTGGCGGAAGCGGCAAAAAGATCGCCGACACTGGGTGCCCGCACCGCCCGTGCATAACCGCCGCGAAAACCGATGATGTCGTTGACTTTCCAATAGCCGTCGGCCCGGTAAGTATCGACGCCACCGACCGTGTCGTAATCGGAATGGCGATAACCCAGATCGAGTGAGACATCCTGAGCGAACGGAACATCCGTCAGAACCGGAATCAGAAGTTCGCCGAAGAATTCGCGAACGGTCGCCTCTCCGCTCGACGGCATGATCGGAAGATAGTTCGCCAACTCACCGGTCTGGATCAGCGCGTCGGGCGTGTAGTCATAGGTGTTGCTACGGTAATCGGCACCCAGGACAAAACGGACTTCGCCCGCGGGCAAAGTCAAAAGTCGACGTTGCACCGTGGCTTCGACGACCTTCTGTTCGAGCGCCGTGGTATTGCGAGCCGTGCGACGGATGTAATCGACGCAGCTCTGCGAAAGCGTATCGATGCGATTGAAGTCATAGCCGCCGGCACACAGACTACGTCCACCGTCTGCGGCGTTCGCCAGGCGTTGCAAGGCAAGCGTGCTCGGGAAGTTGATCTCGGTCTGGAGAAGTTCGGTTCGCCCGTAGCTACCGTAGACGTTCCAGGACAGCTCCGGTACGTCGAGACGCCCTTCGGCCCCGACGGTCAACTGATAAACGTTGTACTGGTTCTCCTCCATGCGGTTGCCCACCGGCGTGATGATCTGGGCAATGTTGAAGGGAGCGTTCGGATTCGGGCGAGAAGCGAGGATCTGGGCCAGATCCGTCGAGATGAACGGGTTGGTCACCGGAACACTCAGGGGCGCACTGGAAACCGACCCCACCACCACCGGATTGGCCTGGGTCGTCACCGAGTAGTTGGTGAAAAGACCCTCGGCGAATACCGAGACCTTGTCGTTGAGCGTGTAGTCGGCATGGCCGAAAATCGAATGGCGCTCGAGCGGTACCTGGGCAAGAAAGTAATCACCGGTCGCCGACAACACGGTGTTGTTGTAGATGCTCTGAAGAGAGCTTTGCGGACCTTTGAAGTTCACGGCGCCGGCATTCAGAAACAGCGTGCCATCAGGGTTCAGCGACAACACCGAAGTGCGCCCCACGGCTCCCGCGGCGACACCATAGCGAGCGAAGACAGCGTTCACGGCATCCTGAGTGGGAAGGTTGGCGGCCGATACCGCGATCAGCCCGCCCGGTGAATTGCTCGAGTAAGCCTGCCCCCGCAGATAGTCGCGATCGCGAAACGCAATCGAGTCGCGATTGGCGTAGCTCAGAGACAGATAAGCGTTGCCACGATCCTCGGCGAAGTCGGAGCCGATCGTCAGCGACACGCTCTGGTTTTCACCGTCGCCTTTGGCGGTCTCGCCTGCCCCTACGTCGAGCTCGATTCCGTTGAAGTGCTTCTTCAGCTTCAGGTTGACGACGCCCGCCACCGCGTCCGATCCATAGGTGGCGGAGGCGCCGCCCGTGATCACTTCGACACTCTCGATCAGTGAGCTCGGAATGACATTCAAGTCGACGCTGCCGTCGTTTCCGGACGGCTGCATGCGCCGTCCGTTGACGAGCACTAAGGTGCGCTGTTGACCCAGGCCACGCAGATTGATGCTGGCCTGACCGGCGCGAGAGAACAGACTGGCTTGTGCTCCGGCCGATGCCGCCACCTGAGGCAGCTGATTGAGGCTCGCCTCCAATGTGGGCGCACCGGCGGACGCAATCGACTCCTCGCTGATCGTCGTGATTGGCGTGTCGGACGTGTAATCGCGGCGCGAAATGCGCGATCCCGTTACGACGATCTCTTCGATGCCGGCCGTCTCACCGTCGGACGTCAGGTCGGCGGAGTCGGCGGTGGTCGGCGTCTGATCCGGAACCTGGGTGTAGCCTTCGGGGGCGGCAATCAGGGTGAAAGCGCCCAAAGCATAGACAGCAGCTGATATCGCAGTACGCATTTATTTTCTCTCCCCGCGTTCGGCGTCTATCGCCGAATCTCGCCAGGAGATGATATGTAGCGCTTCACCATCGTCAATCTTGATTAAAACGATCAATAGAAAACTTTCGGCGCCGTAGCTCAAGCCTGCTTCCAGCATCAATGACAGGCTTACGCCAGTAAAATACTGGCCTTATTGCAGCATGACAGTGTCCAGGCCTGCGCTGATCGGATGAATTTCATTTCTTCCCGCAACTGAAATAGACTTCCATAAGTTCAATATTGATTTACACAATCAACATAAAAGCCATACCGCCATGAGTAACGATCTTTACCTTTCCGCCAGCGAAGCCGCTGCGATGTTGGGCGTGTCACCTGCAACGCTCTACGCTTATGTGAGTCGGAAGAAGCTGCGGTCGTTTCAGACTCCGGATTCACGGTCCAGCCGTTACTGGCGCGCCGACGTCATCGCTCTGGCGACGAAGGGCGGCACACGAACCGATTCCGGCGCCGAGGCACGCCAGACCGCGATCACTCTTCTGACCGAAGACGGCACCTACTATCGGGGGCAAAGCGTGATCGGACTTGCCGAAACCGAATCCCTCGAGTCCGTCGCGGGGCTTTTGTGGCAAGCGGATCCAGCCGAAATATTCTCTGGTCGCCTACCAAAGCCGGCGCCACATCAAAAGAAAATTCTGGCGAGCCTGTCGTCTGCGCTTCCCATGGACCGCGCGCTGGCGCTCCTGCCTTTGCTCGAGCGAGCCAATCCAAGGGCGTTCGACACTTCGGCGGCAGGATTCGCACAAGCAGGAGCCGACGCCGTCCGCTGGCTGACCGCCCTTCTGTTCAACCGGAGCGAGCCGTCTGCCGATCCGATCCACCAGGTTGTCGCATCGGCTACGACCAAATCCGACGCGATCGCCGATCTTGTACGGCGCGCGATGATTCTCGTAGCGGATCAGCAATTCTGCGACACGACACGGGCTGTCAGAGCTGCGGCCATTACGGGGGTGACGGCCTATGGTGCGGTGATCGTGGGGATGGTCGCAGGAGGCGGGCAGTCGATTCGATTCAACAGAGTGGATGCCGTGCGCCGATTCATCGCCGAAGTCGCTTCATCAAACCATCCCGAAGAAGCCGTGATCGGCCGCATTCGGTTGGCCGAGAAAATTCCCGGGTTCGAGCCCTTGCCCAACCATCAGCAAGGCGACGCTCGCGCGGATGCCCTGATGAGCGCAAGCAAACAAGTGTTCAAGGGTGAGCCCGAGTTCGAGCGCCTGATGCGTGCGCTCAATCTGACCACCGAACTGACAGGACGCGCGCCAGGAGTCATCATTCCGCTCCTGTTCCTGGGCCACATGCTGGGAATGAGGGGCAACGAGCTCGCCATCGGGATGATCGGCCGGGCGCTGGGCTGGATCGCGCATGCACAGGAAGAAATGCGGCAGTCGCCCCGGCGATCACCGCAGGCAAACTACGTGGGGCAACTGCCACGCCCGGGTTGAAGGCACACAACGCAACACCAATCGAGAAGGCAGGCATGCTGCCCCATCAAATCACGCCCTTCGCACGCAAATCCGCCAGCTCGCCAGCCCGCAAGCCGAGCTTGCCGGCCAGGATCGCATCGGTGTGCTCGCCCATCAGCGGCGGCGCGGTGTAATCGCCGATCGGCGTGGCCGAAAACTGGATCGGATTGGCGAGAATCTTGATCGCGCCGGCCAGCGCATGCTCGGTCTCGGCGAGCATGCCGCGATGCTGGATCTGCGGGTTTTCGAAGACATCAGGCAGCTCGTTGACCGGGCCCGCGGGGATGTCGGCTTCGTCGAGTAGTTCGAGCCATTCGTCCCGCGTTTTGGTCTTGAAGACCTCGTCGAGGATCGGCAGGATCTGCTCGCGATTGGCGATGCGCCCGGCCGTCGAATTGAAGCGCGGGTCTTCGAAGATGTCCATGCGGCCGGCGACGCGGCAGAACGCACTGAACTGCGCGTTGTTGCCGGCGACGATGAACAGCGGCTTGTCGCTGCACTGGAAGGCCTGCGACGGAATACCGCCGAAACCGCCGTTGCCGCGACGCGTCGGCACCGTGCCGGACACCAGGTAGTTCATCGCGAAATGCGAGAGCGAGGCGAGCCCGCAATCGAGCAAGGCGAGATCGATGTGCTGGCCTTCGCCGCTCGCATCGCGATGACGCAGCGCGGCGAGAATCGCGGTCGCGCCGTAGAAGCTGGTCAGGATGTCGACCATGCTGATGCCGACTTTCATCGGCTCGTTCGGATGGCCGCTCACGCTCATGAGCCCGCCCATCGCCTGGAAGATACCGTCGTAGCCCGGGCGATGGCGGTAAGGCCCGGTCTGGCCGAAGCCGGTTACCGACAGGTAAATCAGGCGTGGATTGATCTCGCGCAGGCTCGCGTAGTCGAGCCCGTATTTCTTCAGCACGCCACCGCGAAAGTTCTCGACGAGCACGTCGGATTGCGCGACGAGCTTGCGGATCAGCGCCTGTCCTTCGGGCAGCGCGTGATTGATCGTGATCGACTGCTTGTTGCGGTTGCAGGCCAGGTAGAACGCGGCGATGTCGGTGGCTTCGCCTTCGCGGGTCTTCAGGAACGGAGGCCCGTAAGTGCGCGCCTCGTCGCCGCTGCCCGGACGCTCGACCTTGATGACCTCGGCACCGAGATCGGCGAGCAGCTGCGTCGCGAGCGGAGCCGCGAGCACGCGTGAGAGATCGAGTACGCGGACGCCTTTGAGTGCGATGGAAGCCATGGATGCCTCGTGGTGATTCTGTTTTTCAGCGGCCCGTGAACTGCGGCTTGCGCTTGTCCTTGAACGCCATCGCGGCCTCGCGATGATCTGCGCTGAAGGCGCTCATGAACTCGAAACCGATGTGCGATTCGATCAGCGATTCGATCTGCTTGCGCAGCACCAGATTGATCGCCGTCTTGGTCGAATTGATCGCGCGCGTCGCGCCGCTGGCGAGCCTGTCGGCCATCGCATAGACGGCCTGGTCTAGCGCTTCGATGCTCGGGTACGCGCGCGTGATGAGGCCGATCGCGGCCGCCTCTTTCGCGCTGAGCGCATCGCCGGTCAGCAGCAGCTCCTTGGCGCGTGCATAGCCGATCAGCAGCGGCCAGATCAGCGCTCCGCCGTCGCCGGCCGTGAGCCCGACCCCGACATGCGGATCGGCGAGCTTGGCGGTTTCGACGGCGTAGCTGATGTCCGAGAACACCGCGAGCGTCGCGCCGAAGCCGATGGCATGGCCGTTGATGCGCGCGATCAGCGGCTTCTCGAGCGCGAGCAGCGCATGCAGCATGCGAATGCCCTCGGCCATCTGCACGCGACGCCCTTCGGGCTCGGCGATCTGCTGGATCATCACGTCGATGTCGCCACCGGCCGAGAACGCCCGCGTGCCCGCGCCGGTGACGACGACGACGCGCGTCTGCTCGTCGCGCGCGATGTCTTCGAAGATCGTCGACAGCTCGCGATGCGTGCCGAGATCGGCCGCATTGGTCGGCGGATTGTCGAGCGTGACCACGAGCACGTGGGCGCGACGCTCGATCTTGAGGCTTTTGTAATGGTCGTACATGCGAGCTCCTAAGCCGCCTCGCGCAGGCTGCGCGCCACTTCGCCGAGGTGAAACGCGCTGTTTCCGTAACTGGCTTCGAGCACGAGCAGGCGCTTGAAGTAGTGACCGATGATGTACTCATCGGTGACGCCGATGCCACCGTGCAGCTGCACGGTTTGCGCCGCCACGAACTGGGCGCTGCGCCCGACCTGCGCCTTCGCGGCGCTGATCGCGACGGCGCGCGCACTTGCATCGCCGTCGACGAACGACAGCGCGCGATACAGCATCGAGCGCGCCTGTTCGAGCGCCATGTGGCAATCGGCCATGCGATGCTGCAAGGCCTGGAAGCTGCCGATGACGACGCCGAACTGCTTGCGCGTGCGCAGATAGTCGCGAGCGATCCAGATGGCCTGCTCCATCGCCCCGACCGTTTCGGCGCAAGCGCCGACCGCCGCGTCCTGCATCAGGCCGGCGATCGCAGCGCCGGCTTCGGCGTCGAGCAGTGCGCTTGGCGGCAGTTCCAGCGCATCGAATTCGAGATCGCAGGCCGGGGTTCCGTCGACGAGGCGATAGTCGCGCACGTTCAGGCCCGCGCTGCCGCGCTCGACGAGAAACAGGCCCAGGCCTTCGGTCGCATCCGCATCGCCGGCGAGGCGCGCGGACACCAGGAAGCGCTGGGCTGCCGCGCCACCGAGCACGCGCGTCTTGCGCCCGCCGAGGCGGTAATTGCCGGCACTGCGCTCGGCCCGCGCTTCGACCCAGGACGCGCGCCCACGCGCTGCCTCCTCGCCATGGGCGATCGCATACACGACCTCGCCCGCAAGCAGCGGCGCAAGCAAGTCCTCATGCGCGGCGAGCAGGCGTGCGGGCAGCAGGCCGCAGTCCCGCAGCGGCTCCGGCACCAGACCGCGACCGACTTCTTCGAGCAGCACCGCCTCGTCCAGCAGACCGCCACCGAATCCGCCGTGCTGTTCCGACAAGCCGGCCGCGAGCCAGCCCATCTCCGCAATCGCGCTCCAGCGTTTCGCATCGAAACCGCCTTTGGCGATCAAGGCGCGGCGCGTCTCGAGCTCGCAGTCGCGCTCCGCATAGCGGCGCACGCTGTCCTGCAACATCGTCTGTTCTTCGCTTAGCGTGAAATCCACGTCAGAGCCCCAGCAGACCGCGCGCAATCAGGTTGCGCTGGATTTCGTTGGTACCGCCGTAGATCGTGACCGCGCGGCGATAGAGAAAATCGGCGACCTGCCCGGGCGCTTCGGCCGGCCCGGGCAGCGATTCGAAGCCGTGTTCCGGATAAAAAGCCTGCCCGTGATCGCCGAGCGCTTCGACGATCAGCGCACCGATCTTCTGGATCAGCTCGGAGCCGCGAACCTTGAGCACCGAGCCGACCGGCTTGGTCGGATCGGCGCCGTGATCCATGTCGGCCAATGCGCGCAGGGTGAGCCATTCGAGCGCGCGCAGTTCGATCTCGGCCTCGGCGATGCGCGCCGAGAACACCGGATCGTCGATGAGCCGTCCGGCTCCGCTGCGCTGGGTCTTGGCGATCTGCTTGAGCTGCGCCATGAGCCGCTTGTTGCGCGGCACTTCGGCCGAGAACGCGCGCTCGTGCTCGAGCAGCAGCTTGGCGTAGGACCAGCCCTTGTTCTCCTCACCGATGCGATTGGCGGCCGGCACGCGCACGTTGTCGAGAAAGGTTTCGTTGAGGCTGTGCGACTCGTCCAGCGAAACGATCGGACGCACGGTCACGCCGGGCGCCTTCGCATCGATGATCAGAAACGAAATGCCCCGCTGCGGCTTGCTTTCGGTGTCGGTTCGAACGAGGCAGAACAGCCAGTCGGCGTAGTGACCTTCGGTGGTCCAGGTCTTCTGGCCATTGACGATGTAGTGATCGCCGTCAAGCACCGCGGTGGTCTTCAGCGATGCGAGGTCGGAGCCTGCATTGGGCTCGGAGAACAGCTGGCCCCAGAAGATGTCGCCGCGACGCGTCGGCTCGAGGAAGCGCTGCTTCTGATCCTCGTTTCCATAGGTATAGAGCACCGGGCCGAGCAGCGAGAAACCAGCCGCGCAGGTCGGCGGAGCCCCGGCGAGAAAGCATTCCTCCTCGAAGATGAAGCGCCGCAGCGGCGACCAGCCGGTGCCGCCGTATTCGACCGGCCAATGCGGAGCCGACCAGCCGCGCTCGTAGAGCACGCGGGTCCACCAGAGCTCGTCTTCCTTGGTCGGGTGAAAGCCGCGGCGATTGCGCTCGGCAACGTCCGCCGGAAGCCTGGCGCGCAGGAAGGCACGGACCTCTTCGCGAAAGCGTTCGTCTTCGGGGTCTTGTCGAAAATGCATGGTGCGCTCAGGCCAGTTCGGCGGAAACGAAGCCGCCCGCATCGGCGACGCGCTGCAGATGAAAGGCGCTGTCACCGAAGCTGGTCTCGATCATCGAGAGCCGGCGGAAGTAATGGCCGACCGCGTACTCCTCGGTCACGCCGATGCCGCCATGCAGCTGGATCGCGAGCTGGCCGACGATGCGGCCGGCCTTGCCGATCTGCGCCTTGACCGCGGACAGCGCCTTGCGGCGCTCGACCAGATCGGGCTCGTCGAGCATCAGCGCGGCGTAGCAGGCCATGCTGCGCGTCTGTTCGAGCTCGATGAGCATTTCGGCCGCGCGATGCTGCAAGGCCTGGAAGCGTCCGATCGGACCCCCGAACTGATTGCGCTGCTTGAGGTAGTCGACGGTCAGATCGAGCGTGGCCTGTATGATGCCCGCGCTTTCGGCGGCGAGAGCGGCGATGGCGCAATCGGAAACGCGTTCGACGATCGCCAAGCCCTGATCGAGCGCACCGACGAGATCGGCTTCGCTGACCGTGACGTCGTCGAACAGCAGATCCGCCGCCATCAAGCCGTCCTGCGTGCGGTAGCTGCGGCGACGCAAGCCGGCCGACTGCGCATCGACGACGAACAGGCTGATGCCTTGCGCATCCCGGCGCTCGCCCGACGTGCGCGCGCTGACGATGACGCGATCCGCCGCGTTGCCGTTGAGCACGCCGGTCTTCTCGCCGCTCAGCAGATAGGATTCGCCCTTGCGCGTCGCACGCAGTGCAACGTCGGACAGGCGATAACGGGACTGACGCTCCGCATGCGCGAACGCGAACACCGCTTCGCCGCCGGCGATGGCAGGCACGAGTGCTTCGAGCTGCGCCGTATCGCCGCCCGCGCTCAGCGCGCTGCCGCAGAGCACGACACTCGCGAAATAAGGCTCGACGACGAGCCCGCGGCCCATCGCCTCCATCACGATCATCGTCTCGACCGCGCCGTAACCGAGCCCGCCGTAAGCCGCATCGAACGGCAGCGCGAGAAAACCCTGATCGGCGAACTGCGCCCAGATCGCGCGGCTGAAACCTTCCGGCTCGGCCTGATGCTTGCGACGCTGCTCGAAGCCGTATTGTTTGGCGACGAACTTGTCGATCGCGTCCTTGAACAGGCCCTGCTCTTCGTTGAAATTGAAGTCCATTGCAGGCTCTTATTTGGGCAAGCCCAGTACGGACTGAGCGAGGATGTTCTTCTGCACCTCGGTCGCTCCGCCGTAGATCGAGGCCGCGCGCAGGATGTAGTACACCGGCGCGATCGTGCTGCCCCAGGTGCTGCCGGCAAGCGGCGCATCGGCGTTCGGCTCGTCGTACTCGCCTTCGGCCGGCAGCGCATACGGTCCGGCCGCACGCAGCATGAGCTCCGATGCGGATTGACGCAGATCGACGCCGCGAACCTTCAGGATCGACGAGCGTGGATCGGGCTTCTCGCTGTGCTCCTTCATGCCGGCGAGCACGCGCATCTGCGTGATCTCGAGCGCCTTGAGTTCCACTTCGATCTCGGCGCAGCGCAGCTTGAAATCCGCATCGTCGGCACCGGTCTCGGCCGCGATCTTCTTCGCACGACGCAGCAACTGCTTGGACATGCCGATGCGCGCGATGCCCGTGCGTTCGTTGCCGAGCAGGAACTTGGCGATGTCCCAGCCCTTGTTCTCGTCACCGACGCGATTGGCGACCGGAACGCGCACCTTGTCGAGAAACACCGAGTTGACCTCGTGGCGTCCGTCGATCGTCATGATCGGCTGCACCGAGAGCCCGGGCGACTTCATGTCGATCAGCAGAAACGTGATGCCGGCCTGCTTCTTCGCGGTCGGATCGGTGCGCACGAGCGTGAACATCCAGTCCGCGCGATGGCCCATGCCCTGCCACATCTTGGTTCCGTTGACGACGTACTCGTCGCCCTCGCGCACCGCCGAGGTCGACAGCGCCGCGAGATCGGAGCCCGCGCCGGGCTCGGAGAAACCCTGGCACCACCAATCGTCGAGATTGGCGATACGCGGCAGCAGGCGCTGCTTCTGCTCCTCGCTGCCGAAGGTGCCGATGACCGGACCGATCATCGACACGTTGAAGCTCACGGGCTCGGGCGCCGGCGCCTGATGCAGTTCATCGAGAAAGATGTAGCGCTGCACCGCATCCCAACCCGGGCCGCCCCAGGCCTTGGGCCAGCTCGGCGTGGCCCAGCCGCGCGCATTGAGGATGCGCTGCCAGGTGACGACATCGTCCTTCGTCAGCGAACGATGCTCGAGCATCTTCGCGTGGATGTCCGCGGGCAGCTTGGCGCGGATGAAGGCCCGCACTTCGGCGCGGAAGGCGTTTTCTTCGTCGGTGAAGCGCAGGTCCATGCGAAGTCTCGATCTGGCTCAGCGGCCCTTGAAGACCGGCTTGCGCTTTTCGGCGAACGCGCGCACGCCTTCCTTGTAGTCGTCGCTCGCATAGCAATCGAGGAACATCTTCTCGGCGGTGTCGAGATCGCGCTTGTCCGGGTCGAGCACGATCTGGTTGATGGCGAACTTGACCTGCTTGGCCGTCAGCGGCGCGCCGACGGCGATGCGCTCGGCGGTCTTCTTGATGAAGCTGTCGAACTCTTCGCCAGCCGGCACGACCTTGGAAACGAAGCCGCGGTCATAGCATTCGTCCGCGTTCCAGACCGCGCCGCCGAGCAGCAGCTCCTTGGTCGGCGCAGCGCCCACCACGTCGACGACCAGGCGCAGCGATTTGTAGCGATAGCCGATGCCGTAACGCAGCGCCGGCTGCGCGACCTGGGTGGTCGACGAGCCATAGCGAATGTCGCAGCAGACCGCGACCGAGATGCCGCCGCCGTAGCAATAACCATTGATCGCGGCGATCGTGGTCTTGCTGCTGTTGTAGACGGCCATCATGCCCTCCCAGCCGGTCTGCGCATAATGCTCCTGGGCGTTGTCGCCCATGCGCTCTTCTTCGTACTTGGAGACATCGGCGCCCGCGATGAAGGCTTTTTCGCCGCTGCCCTTGATGACGATGACCTTGACCTCGTCATCGGCTTCGAGCTGCTTCATGCCGGTGCTCATGCCTTCCCACATATCCAGCGAGATCGCGTTGAGCTTCTCGGGATTGTTGAAAATCATGTAGCCGATCGGGCCTTCTTTCTTGATGATGAGCTTGTCGGTCATGTTCGTTCCTGCTGGACGTTTGTGTTTTGACTGGCCTGTTTGACTGGCCTGCGATCACTGGCCTGTGGTCACTTGCCCGTGAAGACGGGCGAGCGTTTTTCGAGAAAGGCGTCGACGGCTTCGGCGTGATCGCGCGTTTCATGCGCGAGCGCCTGGAAGGCGGCGGACAGTTCGAGCACGTCGGACAGACGCTGCTGCTGGCCTTCGCGCAGCAGCCGCTTGGACAGGCGCAGCGCCTTGGCCGGGTTGCAGACGATGCGCTCGGCGAGCGCGTTGGCCGCAGCGAGCAACTGATCGGCCGGCAGCACCTGCGAAACCAGGCCGCAAGCGAGCGCCTCGGCGGCCGTGATGGTGTCGCCCGTGAAGATCATTTCGGAGGCTTTCGACAGGCCGACCGCGCGCGGCAGGATCCAGGCTCCGCCGTCGCCCGGCACGATGCCCATCTTGATGAAGCTCGATGCGAGCTTGCTGCCTTCGGCGACGATGCGAATATCGCAGAGGCAGGCCAGGTCCAGGCCGAGGCCGATGGCGTGCCCGTTGATCGCCGCGATCATCGGCACTTCGCAATTCCACAGCGCCTGCGCGATCGGCTGCACGCCGCGACGGTAATTGGCGCGCGTCGCATCGGGCGCATCGAGCGGGCCGATGCCGTTGCGCTCCTTCATCGCCTTGAGATTGCCGCCGGCCGAGAACGCGCTGCCCGCGCCGGTCAGGATCACGCAGCTCACGCTCGCGTCGTCCTGGGCGCGCTGAACCGCGGCGACCAGATCGGCGCAATCCTGATGCGTGGCGATGGCATTGCGCGACTCGGCGCGGTCCATCGTCAGCGTCACGATGGCGCCGTTCCTTTCGTAGCGCACGAACGGGGTGGACATCGGATTCTCCTCGCGTGGGTGGCGCCGGTTTCATCGTCGACCGGCGCTGCACGATCGCCAAACCGGCTATCGATGCAACTAATAGTATCCCATTTAATCCGAGTTATGAAATGGGCAGCTATTCGCGAAGGAAAGCTGCGCCTCAGAGCGGCCGGCGCGCGTCCTCGAGAATCATGTCGGCCGCCTTCTCGGCGATCATGACGACGGCCGCATTGCAGTTGCCCGAGACCACCGCCGGCATGATCGACGCGTCGACCACGCGTACGCCGGCCAGGCCATGCACCCGCAGGCGCGCGTCGACCACGTCGAGCGGGCCGTTGCCCATGCGCGCGGTCGAACTCGGGTGATAGATCGAGGCGGCGCGCTCGCGGCAGTATTCGAGCAGCGAGGCATCGTCGGTGCGATTCACACCGGGCTCGATCTCGGATTCGATCATCGCGGCCATCGCGGGCGCGGCCATGATGCGGCGCAGCTCGCGCAGGCCCTCGACGTTGGCGCGGCGGTCGGTTTCGGTGTCGAAGTAATTCGGATCGATCAGCGGCGCGACATACGGGTCGGGCGAGGCCAGCCGCAGGCTGCCGCGGCTCTCCGGACGCAGCTGGCAGACCGAGGCGGTGAACCCCGACCACGGGTCGAGCGCATCGCCCATCTTGCTGGTGCTGAACGTGATGAAGTGCACCTGCACGTCCGGCCGCGTGAGCTCAGGCTGGGTGCGATAGAACGCCCCGCCGTAGCCCGCGCTGACCGTCAGCGGGCCCTTGCGCAGGAACACGTAGCGCAGGCCGATCCAGAGCTGGCGCCAGAGGCTGGCCATGTCGTCGTTGAGCGTGATCGGACGCGTGCAGCGATAGGTGGTGCGCACCTGCGCGTGGTCCTGCAGATGCTCGCCGACACCCGGCAACTCGTGCGCGACTCCCAACTCGAAGCGCTTCAAGTTTTGCCCAGAACCGATTCCGGACAGCATCAGCAACTGCGGCGAGTTGATCGCGCCGGCCGACAGCAGCACTTCGCGGCTGGCCCGCGCCCTACGCAGCTGGCCGGCCCGGTCGCGAAACTCGACGCCGACCACGCGCTTGCCTTCGAGCAGCAGCCGCGTGGTCATCGCGCGCGTTTCGACATGCAGGTTCGCGCGCTTGCGCGCCGGTTTCAGGTAACCCGTCGCGGTGCTGCAACGACGCCCGCGACGCGAAGTGGTCTGGAAGTAGCCGACGCCTTCCTGGCTCGCTCCGTTGAAATCGGGATTGAACGGCAGCCCCACCTGCTCGCCCGCGGCGACGAAGGCGTCGCAGAGCTCGTGCGGCTCGGTCTGGTCCGACACCGCCTGCGGGCCGCCGACGCCGTGATAGTCGTCGGCCCCGCGCTGCTGGTCTTCGGCGCGCTTGAAGTACGGCAGCACGTCGTCGTAGCCCCAGCCGGGGTTGCCTTCGTCGCGCCAGTCGTCGAAGTCCTCGCGCTGGCCGCGTATGTAGACGAGGCCGTTGATCGAGCTCGATCCGCCGAGCACCTTGCCGCGCGGCTGGCTGATGCGGCGGCCGTTCAAGTGTTGCTGCGGCTCGGTCTGATACAGCCAGTTCACCGAGGCGTCGTTGAACAGCTTGCCGTAGCCGAGCGGAACGTGGATCCACGGGTTCCAGTCGCGGCCGCCGGCTTCCAGCACCAGTACGCGATGGCGGCCGTCCGCGGTCAGGCGATTGGCGAGCACGCAGCCCGCGGAACCTGCACCGACGATGATGTAGTCGAAACTGCCGAAGTCGTTCATGGGCGCCTGTTCAATGTGCGTTTCAGCCAGCCTGTGCGACCAGCGACGCGACGACTTCGGCGATCGCGAGCGAGGCCGTGAGTCCGGGCGATTCGATGCCGAACAGGTTGACGAGCCCGGCCACGCCATGCGTGCCGGAGGCTTCGATGCGGAAGTCCGCGGCGGGTTCGCCGGGACCGGAAATCTTGGGGCGAATGCCGGCATAACCGGGTGCCAGACTGCCGTCCTGCAGCGCCGGCCAATACTGGCGAATCACGTCGTAGAAGCGATCGGCCCGACGCGGATCGACGCTGTAATCGGGCTCGGAAACCCATTCGACGTCGGGACCGAAACGCGCCTGCCCGCCGAGGTCGATCGTCAGGTGCACGCCGAGCCCGCCCGGCTCGGGCACCGGATAGATCAGCCGCGAAAACGGCGCGCGGCCGCCGAGCGTGAAGTAGCAGCCCTTGGCGTAATACGCCTTCGGCACGTGCTCGGGCGCCAGGCCTTCGACGCGACTCGCGATGGCCGGCGCATCAAGCCCGGCCGAGTTGATGACATGACGCGCGCGCAAGGCCGGCTCGTCGCCGACGTGCAGTTCGATGCCTTCGGCCGTCGGCACCAGCCGCGTCACCGGCGACAGGTACGCGAGCATCGCGCCGGCCGCTTCGGCCTGGCCGAGCAGCGACAGCATGTAGCCGTGCGAATCGATGATGCCGGTCGATGGCGAGATCAGCGCAGCCGTGCAATGGAGCGCGGGCTCCAGGCTCAAGGCTTCGGCGCGATCGATCAGGCGCAGGTCGTCGACACCGTTTCCGATCGCGGCCTGGCGCAGCTTTTCGAGCTCGCCGTGCTGCGCTTCGCTCGTGGCGACGATGAGCTTGCCGCTGCGCCGATGCTCGACGCCGTAGCGCTCGCAATAGTCGTAGAGCGCATCGCGGCCGCGCACGCAAAGCCGTGCCTTGAGCGAGCCGCGCGGGTAGTAGATGCCCGCGTGGATCACCTCGCTGTTGCGTGAACTCGTGATGGTGCCGAACGCGTTTTCGCGTTCGATGATGATGGTCTCGTGCCCGGCCAGTGCGAGCTCGCGTGCGATCGCGAGCCCCACCACGCCGGCGCCGATGACGATGCAGTCGACAGAATCCAAGCCCGCTCTCCGTCGCGTCAGCGTTGCGGCGCGGGGCCGGTGCTGCCGCGCACTTTCAATGTGGTTTCGATCTCGACCGTGGGCGATACCTTGCCCTTGATCGCGGCCAGTAAAGCCTCGCCCGAAGCGCGGCCGATCTCGCTCGTGCGCACCTGCAGCGTGGTCAGCGGCGGGTCGAGCAGCGAGGCGATTTCGATGTCGTCGAAGCCCGAGATCGACAACTGCTGCGGCACTTGAATGCCCATCGCACGCGCCTCGGCGAGCGCGCCTGCGGCGAGCAGATCGGTGGCGCAGATCAGCGCGGTCGGACGCGGCTTGAGCGCCATCGCCTTGCGCAGGGCCTCGCGCCCGGCCTCGATCGAATACGGGCCGTAGTAAATGCGATCGGATTTGAATTCGACGTCGGCGAGCGCGAAAGCATCCATCACGCCCTCGATGCGCGAACGCGCACGCTCGTTGTGCTCCGGATCGCCCGAGACCATCGCGAACTGGCGATGGCCGAGATCGAGCAGATGACGCACGACACGATGCATCGCGCGACGGTTGCTGATGCCGACACAGGGATGCGCGCGCGCCTCGTCGACCGACCAGGCGCAGACGTACGGCAGGCGCGCCTGCTCGATGCGCCGGAAGATCGCGGACGGATGATCGGTGCCGATCAGCACGATGCCGTCGATGCCGCGCTGCACCAGGCGCTCGACGACGGCCGCTTCTTCCTTCAGATCGTATTCGTGCGCCGCGATCAGCAGGTGATAGCCGGCACGGCCGAGCGTTTTCTGCAGGGCCTGCACGAAGTCCGAGAAGATCGGGTTGTTGATGGTCGGCAGCACTGCGCCGATGGTCATGCTGCGGCGCAGGGCGAGCGCGCGTGCGGCGCCGTCGGGCACGTAGCCGAGCCGCTCGGCCGCCTCGCGCACCTTGCGCAAGGTGTTGGCGCGTACCGCGTCGGGCGAAGACAGCGCGCGCGAGGCGCTGCCGAGCGAGACGCCCGCGAGTCGGGCGACGTCGATGAGCCGCGGCCGGCCGGAGGCCGATTCGTCGACTGCTCCGTCCTCAGCCCTGGCGTCGATCTCCGGCGCCACCGGCGCCTCGACCTGGGCTTTGGTCTTGCGGGTCGGAGCCGCCGCCGTACGCGAGCCTGATGACTTCGTGCGCTTCATATATCGTCGAGTTCCCTGATACCGCTCTTCCCGAACGCCTCGCGGCGGAATCTGATCATCGTTTCATTTGGCCCGGTGCCACCCTGGTTTGCCTTCTGGATCGCAGCCTTGGCCGCTGTCTTCCGAGCCGTCCGGCGATCTTACTTGAAGCGTTTACAAATTACAGCGCCGATCGCCGGAGAAAATCGTCCGGGCACCGATCGCGGTCCTATTTTTAGCATCCTGTTTGAAACTTTCAGCTCGAAGCAGGCGGCCCGGCCCATCCGTAGTGGGAAAAGCTGGCGGATTGTTTTAGTATCCCATTTAGAAGCGCTTCATCGCTTCAAGCTTCGATAGCCCATCAGATAACCGCCATGCAGACGCCGCCCGCCGGCACGCTGCGGGCCGCCCCCGAGGAGATTCTCGTGTCCACCGTGGACTACCGCGTCATCGACGGCGTCGCCGTCATCACTCTGAACAATCCGCCCGTCAACGCGATCGACCAGGGGATCCGCGCCGGGCTGCTCGAATCGGTGGGCCGCCTGGCCGCCGACGATTCGGTGAAATCGGCCGTGCTGATCGGAGCCAACGACACCTTCGTCGCCGGCGCCGACATCAAGGAGTTCGGCAAGCCGCTGCCGCCGCCCACCACCATCGAAAGCCTCAGCGCGATGGAAGCCTCGCCCAAGCCGATCGTCGCCGCGCTGGCCGGCAACACGCTCGGCGGCGGGCTCGAGATCGCGCTCGCCGCGCACTGGCGCGTGGCGGTGGCCAAGGCCAAGCTCGGCCTGCCCGAAGTCTCGCTCGGCATCATGCCGGGCGCCGGCGGCACCCAGCGCCTGCCACGCCTGGTCGGCGGCGCCAAGGCGCTCGACATGATCCTGAGCGGCACGCCCGTCAACGGAACCAAGGCGCTCGAACTCGGCATCGTCGATGAACTGGTCGATGGCGATCTGCTGGCCGGCGCGATCGCGTTCGCCAGGAAGATCGTCGCCGAAGGCCGTCCGCTGCGCGTGACCAGCCAGCTGCAGGACAAGGTGGCGAACACCGATCCCGCGATCTTCGCCGACGCGATCAAGAAGAACGAGAAGAAGTGGAAGGGCCTGCTGTCGCCGTACAAGATCGTCGAGGCCGTGCAGGCCGCCTGCACGCTGCCGTTCGCCGAAGGCGCCGCGCTCGAGCTCAAGGTCTATCGCGAAACCCAGGCGAGCCCGCAGCGCAAGGCGCTCACCTACATGTTCTTCGCCGAACGCGAGGCCGCCAAGATTCCGGACGTGCCGCGCGACCTCAAGCCCGCGCCGGTGAAATCGGCCGCCGTCATCGGCGCCGGCACCATGGGCGGCGGCATTGCGATGTCGTTCGCCAACGCCGGCATTCCGGTCAAGATTCTCGAACTCAAGCAGGAAGCGCTCGACGCCGGCCTCGCCCGCATCAAGGGCAACTACGCGACCTCGGTCTCGCGCGGCTCGACCACGCAGGCACAGATGGACGAGCGCCTGGGCCGCATCAGCACCACGACCGACTACGCGCAGATCGGCGATGCCGACATCGTCGTCGAGGCGGTGTTCGAGAACATGGAAATCAAGCAGGGCGTGTTCAAGACGCTCGACGGCGTGATGAAGCAAGGCGCGATCCTCGGCACCAACACTTCGACGCTCGACATCGACCAGATCGCCAACGTGACGAAGCGTCCGCAGGACGTCATCGGCATGCACTTCTTCTCGCCGGCCAACGTCATGAAGCTGGTCGAGAACGTGCGCGGTGCCAAGACTTCGCCCGAGATCATCGGCCGCACGATGGCGGTGTCCAAGCAGATCGGCAAGGTGCCGGTGCTGGCGGGCAATTGCGACGGCTTCATCGGCAATCGCATCCTCGCCGCCTACGGCCGCGAGTGCGATTTCCTGCTCGAAGAAGGCGCCACGCCCTGGCAGATCGACACCGCGCTGCAGGGCTTCGGTTTCCCGATGGGCCTGTTCCTGATGCGCGACATGGCCGGCCTCGACGTGGGCTGGCGCATTCGCCAGTACCGCGAGCAGTTCCGCGACAAGAACCAGCGCTACTCGCCGGTCGGCGACCGCATCTGCGAACTCGGCCGCTACGGCCAGAAGACAGGCGCCGGTTACTACAAGTACGAAGGCCGCAACGCCACGCCCGATCCGGAAATCGAAGCGCTCATCGTCAAGGTGTCGGCGGATCTCGGCATCGAGCGCCGCAAGGTCAGCGACGAGGAGATCGTCTGGCGCGTGCTGTCGGTGATGGTCAACGAAGGCGCGAAGATCGTCGGCGAAGGCATCGCGATCCGCGCGTCGGACATCGACGTCACCTACGTGTTCGGCTACGGCTTTCCGCGCCACCAGGGCGGACCGATGTTCTGGGCCGAGCAGCAGGGCCTAGACAAGGTGCTCGCGAAGATCCGCGCGTATCACGCCGAGCAGGGTGACAACTGGAAGCCGGCGGAATTGCTCGAGAAGATCGTTGCGGCCGGCAAGAGCAGCTGGAAGGACGCGGTCGGGCTGTGATGCAGCTCGCCTTCCCCTCTCCCGCCTGCGGGAGAGGGTGGCGCGTCAGCGCCGTGTGAGGGCACACGCTCTGACAGAGCAGATGTCCCGACCAGTGTTCCCTCACTCCCCTCGCTGACGCAAGGGACTCTCTCCCGCACGCGGGAGAGAGGACAGCAATAGCAACACAGCAAAGGGCGGCCAGCCTCAGCGAAACTTCGAGAAGAACAGCCGCAAGTCGTCAACGAAGGCCTGCGGCTGTTCCATCGCCGCGAAGTGTCCGCCGCGCTGCATCTCGCTCCAGTGCACGACCTTGTACTTGCGCTCGATCCAGGCGCGCGGAAAGCGCAGGAATTCCGCCGGAAAGCGCGCCATGCCGGTCGGAATGCTCACCGAAGGCAGCTGCGTGCGCCGCCGATCCGGATGCGCATCCTCGAAGTAGAGCCGCATCGACGAAGCGATCGTGCCGGTCAGCCAGTACAGCGAGATGTTGTCGAGCAGTTTGTCGTACGTGAATGCGTTCAAGGGATCGCCCTGGCAATCACTCCAGCCGTGGAACTTTTCGAGCAGCCAGCCCGCGAGTCCCGCCGGCGAATCCATGAGCCCGACCGCGAGCGAACCCGGCTTGGTCGATTGCAGTTCGCGATACGCCATCTCGGTCTTGAAGATGCGCGCGTTGTGCTCGAGATCGGCCAATGCGCCTGCATCGAGACCCGCACGCGGATCGGCGGGATCGGGCGGCGGAGCGCTTGCGACGTTCAGATGCAGGGCTTCGACTTGCGCGGAGTAGTTCGCGCCGAGCAAGGTGCCGATCAGCGAACCCCAGTCCCCGCCCTGCACGAAATAGCGCGCGTAGCCGAGCGATCGCATGATCGCGTCGAACGCCTTGGCGATATCGTCCGCGCCGTAGCCGCGACGCCTCGTCGGCCCGGAATATCCATAGCCCGGCAGCGAAGGCGCGACGACGTGAAACGCATTGCGCGGATCGCCGCCATGCGCACGAGGGTCGGCGAGCGGGCCGATCACGTCATGGAACTCCACGACCGAACCGGGCCAGCCATGCACGAGCAGCAGCGGCTTGGCATCGGGCTCGGGCGAGCGCCGATGGTAGAAGTGCAGAGGCTGGCCTTCGAACTCGCTCGTGAACTGCGGATGCGCGTTGAAGCGGGATTCGTAGCCGCGCCAGTCGTAATCGCGCTCCCAATAGCGGCAGAGCGATTGCAGCGCTCCGAGTTCGACACCGTAATCCCAGCCGGCGCCGGGCAGCTGATCGGGCCAGCGCGTGCGTGCGAGTCGCGCGCGCAAATCATCGACCTGCGCCGGCTCCACCGTGACGCGAAACGCCTGTGGTTGCGCAATGAGGCCGGCGCTCATCGGTCCCATTCCAGCTGCAGCGAACGCACCGCCAGGATGATGCCGCCCTCCGTCGTCGGCTGGGTGCCCGGCACGAGCCGGAAGTCCGGAATACGGCGCATCCATTCGTCGAGAAACACGCGCAGTTCGACGCGCGCGAGATTCGCGCCCGCGCAGGAATGCGCGCCGAGACCGAAGCTGATGTGGCGCAGGTTCGTGCGCCTAAAATTTACCGTGAGCGGATCGTCGTAGGCCTTGTCGTCGAGCCCGGCGAGCACCAGCGGCAGCAGAATCTGGTCGCCCTGCTTGAGCCAAACGCCGTGAAACTCCATGTCGCGCACGACGCTGCGCGGCATGTTCGGAATCGCGTAGACGCGCATGAGCTCTTCGACCGCCGCCGGAATCAGCGACGGATCGTCGACCAGCAATCGCCGCTGCTGCGGGTTCTGCGCGAGATACCAGGCGAAGAAGGACATCGCGTTGCGCACGGTGTCGAGCCCGCCATGCACGAGATTGCGCGCCATCGACACGCCTTCTTCGAGCGTCACCTTGCGCCCGTCGACGATGCCGTTGACGAGCTGGCTGATCAGGTCTTCGCCCGGGTTGCGCTGGCGCTCGGCAACGACGTCGGTCACGTAGCGCACGGTGAATTCACGCGCCTTCTTGCGCTCGGCCGGGTCGGGATGCGAAAGCACGTTGTCGACGTTGTTCATGAGCATGAAGCGATCTTCGAACGGCAGATCGAGCCAGCGCATGATGATGAAGATCGGCAGCTTCTGAGCCACTTCGACCGAGAAATCGCAGCTGCCCTTGGGCTGTACCTCGTCGAGGATCTCGCGCATGAGTTCGCGCGCATAGTCTTCGAAGCGCGAGACCTGCCTGGCCGTCGTCAGCGGAGACAGCAGGCGACGATACTTGAGGCTTTCGGGCGCCGGCACCTCGGTGAACGGCACCGGCGTCGGGCTCGAAACGCTGCGCGGAATCACGTATGGAAACGTGGTGAACGCATCGTGATCCTGAAACACCTCGCTCATGATCTCGCGGCGCGTCGCGATCCAGTGCCCGCCCTGATGCGGCGTGTAGACGATGTCAGGCCCGGAACGCAGGCGCATGTAGGCCGCACGCGGATCCTGCTTGAACATCGGGTCGTTGACGTAATCGAAATCGACCACCAGATGCGACGGAACGTGCGGCGGAACGGCGACCTTGGATGCTGCCGCTCCGACGGATGAATCAGCCATGCTTCTCTCCTCGTTGTGCTGCATCGCCTTAAATGCGGATGCGATCGTGAACAGCCCGTTCTGCGCCGGGTTCGAGCGCGGGCCCAGCCGATGCGGGCAACGCTTTTCTTGTCCTCTTATATAGTGCACTATCGAATCGGAGTCCAGCCATCCTGCGGGCTCGAATCGCATCGCTCGATCAAGCCGGCAGCCTTCGCATGAATTCCATTCTCGATACGTTCTTCGGCCTGCAGGGCCGCACGGCACTGGTGACCGGCGGAGCCGCTGGAATGGGCTACGGCATCGCGCGGGCACTTGCCCTGGCGGGCGCAAGACTCGTGATCGCCGATCGCGACGCACAGGCTGCCGAAATCGCGGTCGCGAAACTGCGCGAGGCCGGTTGCGAAGCTCGTGCCTACATCATCGACCTGAGCCAGGAGAGCGAGATCGCGCCGATGTTCGATGCGGCTCGCAGGTATTTCGGCACGGTCGACATCCTCGTCAACAACGCGGGCAGCTATCCGAAGTACGACTTCCTGCAGATCACCGCCGAGCAGTGGAACGCGGTGCATCAGCTCAATCTGCGCAGCCTGTTCGTCTGCATGCAGCAGGCCGTCAAACTCATGCTCGAAGCCGGTCGCGGCGGGCGCATCGTCAATATTTCATCGGTCGCTTCGGTGCATCCGGCGACGATCGCGAACGCGCACTACAGCGCGGCGAAGGCCGGCGTGAATGCGCTCACGCGGGGTGCCGCGCTCGAATTCGCAGGCAAGGGCATCACCGTCAACGCGATCCTGCCCGGCCCGATCGCCAGCGATGGTCCACGCGATCCGGACGCGCCCCCGGTGATCGGGCCGGCCGCAAACCCGCAACGCTGGATCACCGGTCGCATGGGCACGATCGACGAAGTCGCCGCCGCCGTGCTGTTTCTGGCGGGCGCCGGCGGCGCTTACACGACGGGCCAAGCGCTCGCGGTCGACGGCGGCTTTCTGCTCAGCTGAAAGACGCCATCGACTGCTGACTCACCACTCGAAGCGTACCGCCGCCATCTTCGTGCGCGTGTAGAAGCGCAGGCCTTCCAGCCCCTGCTCCTTGAACGCGGAGCCCGAGTCCTTGAAGCCGCCGAACGGCTGATGCACGTCCCAGCCCGAAGTCGGCAGGTTGATGCTGACTTGCCCGGTGTCGGCTTCATCGAGAAAGCGTTGCGCATGGCGCAGCGAGTTGGTGAACAGCGCAGCCGACAGCCCGTACTGCGAGTCGTTGACGGCGGCGACGGCCTCTTCGAACGAAGCAACCGCGCGCACCACGACGACCGGGCCGAACACCTCGTCGCGCCAGATCGGCATCTGGTCGGTCACGCCGGTGATCAGCGTCGGCTCGACGAAGCAACCCTGGCTCAGCGTCTCGCCTTGCGGCGCATTGCCGCCAAGCAGAATCGTCGCATTCGATTCACGCGCGCCCTGCACGTGCGCGAGCACTTCCTTCTGATGCCGACGGCTGACGACCGGACCGATCTTGGTTCCAGCTTGAGTGCCTGCACCAAGCGCTAGCGTCTTGAGCGCATCGGCGAGCCTGGCGACGAAGGCATCGTGCACGGACGCTTCGACGATGACGCGGCTGGTTGCCGTGCAGCGCTGTCCGGCCTGGCCGAAGCCCGCTCCGACAATCGTCGACACCGCGAGATCGAGATCGGCATCGGCGAGCACCACCGAGGCGTTCTTGCCGCCCATTTCGGCCTGCAGGCGCACGTTGCGACCGGCGAGCTTGCGCGACAAACCGAGACCCACTTCGGTCGAACCCGTGAACGTCACCGCCGCGATGCGCGCATCGCCGAGCATGAGTTCGTCGAGCGCCGCGTGATCGGCCATGACGAGATTGAGCACGCCTTCGGGCAGGCCCGCATCGACGAGCGCCTTGACGAGATACCAGGCGGCCAGTGGCGTTTCGCGCGCCGGCTTGAGCACCACCGAGTTGCCGCTGATCAGCGCGGGACCGAGCTTGCGCGCCGGCGTCAGCATCGGGTCGTTCCACGGCGTGATCATGACGACGATGCCGATCGGCTCGACCATCGCCATCGCGCGCGTACCGGCACGGCCGTCGGCGATCTGTCCGCCCTGCGGCAAGCGCGCAGTGGCTGCGTAGAAGTCGAGAAAATCAGCGCTCTTTTCGACCTCGACGCTCGCCTCGGCGAGCGTCTTGCCGTTTTCGAGCGAGATCACCCGCGCGATCTCGTCGCGCTGCGCGCGCAGGCTCAGTGCCGCCTTGCCGAGCACGCCGGCACGCGCGATCGCCGAGGTCTTGCGCCAGGTCACCGCACCTCGTGCGGCCGCATCCATCGCGCGGCCCAGCTGCTCGCGGCTCATGAGCCTGAAGCGGGCGAGCACTTCGCCTTGATTGGCGGGGTTCAAGTCGTCGATCGGCTCGCCGACCTCGCCCTTCTCCCAGTTGCCGCCGATCCGGTAATCGATTTCGAAGCTCATGTCGTGCTCACTTGCGCAGAATGGTGACGACGCTCGCGCCGCCGAGACCGACGTTGTGCTGCATCGCGACGCGCGCGCCCTCGACCTGGCGCTTGCCGGCTTCACCGCGGAGCTGCCAGACCAGCTCGCACATCTGCGCGATGCCGGTCGCCCCGATCGGGTGTCCCTTCGACAGCAGGCCTCCCGAAGGATTGACGACGACACGGCCGCCGTAGGTGTTCTGCTTTTCGACGATGAACTTCTCGGATTCGCCGGGTTTGGTGAAGCCGAGCGCTTCGTAGCAGACGATTTCGTTCGGCGTGAAGCAGTCGTGCAGCTCGACCACGTCGACGTCTTCCGGGCCCACCGATGCGAGATCGAAGGCCTTGGCCGCGGCGCGCGCGGAAACCTTGGCGCCGACGACATCGCACATGCTCATCGACGAGAAGCTCTCCTCGACGTCGGTCGCGAGCGCCTGGCCGGCGATGCGCACCGCGCGGTCGAGACCCAGGCGACGCTTCACGCGCTCGGACACGATGATCGCCGCCGCCGCGCCGCAGGTCGAAGGCGAGCACTGGAACAAGGTCAGCGGGCCCCAGATCGGCTTGGAATTGAGCACCGCTTCGACCGTCGTGGTCTCGCGGAACAGCGCGTACGGATTGTGCTGCGCATGCGCACGCGACTTCACCGACAGCATCGCGAAGGTCTCGTCCTGGTAGCCGTATTGGCGCTTGAGCTCGTTGTAGGCGCCGCCGAAGACCTGCAGCGGAATCGCGGTGTCTTCCTCCCAGCCCTGGATCGCGCGCGTCGCCTCCTTGATCTTCGAGAACATCGGACGATCGGCGAAGGAATTCATCGGCGAGCCCTGCGGCATCTGCTCGAAGCCGACCGCGATCGCGATGTCGGCATCGCCGCTTTCGACCGCGCGGCGCATCAGGTACACCGCCGAAGAACCCGAGGCACAGGCGTTCTCGACGTTGACGATCGGAATGCCGGTGAGGCCCAGGCGGTACAACGCCTCCTGGCCATTGCAGGAGTCGCCCATCGTGTAGCCGACCGCGGCTTCTTCGATCTGCGAGTAGTCGATGCCGGCGTCGGCGAGTGCCGCGCGCACGGCCGCCTCGGCCATCTTCTCGTAGGTTTCGCTCTTGCCGGGCTTGAGGAACGGAATCATGCCGACGCCGGCGATATAGGCCTGGGACACTGGGAATCTCCTCGTGATGTCGATCGTGCCGGGCACGGTGCCCGGACTCTGGAATCTGTCGACCTAAATGGTATCCTATTCAAATCACGGCATGCCAACCGCGGCAGTCGCACCGAGTCCTTCCGATGAACGACGTCCTGCATTCCCTCACACTCGACGGCCTGCTCGAAGAGCATCGCCGCACGCATCCCCACGGCATCGCCGCGGTATTCGAACATCGCGTCTTCACCTATCCACAGCTCGCCGATCGCGTGATCCAGCTCGGCAACGCGCTGCAGGCTTCGGGTGTCGGCATCGGTGACCGCGTGCTCTGGATGGGCCAGAACACGCACGCGGTTCTCGAGCTGCTGATCGCCTGCGCACGCATCGGCGCCCAGTTCTGCCCGCTCAACTGGCGGCAGACCGCGGCCGAGATCGCCTTCGTGATCGACGATCTCGAGCCCAAGGTCGCGATCTGGCAGGACCAGGAGATCGGCGCCACCGTGCTGGCCGCGCGCGAGGCCGCGCGCTTCAAGCCGGCGACCTGGGTCGCCTTCGACTCGCACGGATCGGATTCCTACGATGCCTACGTCGCTTCAGGCTCGCGCTTCGATGCGATGGCCGCCGAAGGCCGAACCAGCGATCCCTCGCTGCCCTGCATGATCATGTACACGGCCGCGTTCACGGGACGACCGAACGGGGCGATGATGAGCCAGACCGCCCTGCTCTGGCAGAACCTCTCGCTCGTCGACATCCAGGCGCTGCGCAGCGAAACCGTGTTCCTGAACTCCGGTCCGCTGTTCCACATCGGCACGCTGATGGTCAGCACCGCCGTGTTCCACGTTGGCGGAACCAATGTCTTCATCCGCCGCACCGATGCGCGCGCGGTGGCCGAGCACATTCACAATCATCGCTGCACGCTGGCCTTCCTCGTCGGCAAGACGCAGCACGAAATCGTCGAACTCAATCGCGGCGGTCTCTACGACCTCAAATGCCTGCGCTCGCCGAGCCTGTCGCCCGAATGGGACGCGATGGTCACGGTCACGCCGGAGCGCAGCCTGTTCGGTTTCGGCCAGACCGAAGTCGGTGGTCCGGTGGTCTGGCAGTACTACGGCTTCGGCAAGTGCGCCTCACGCAACGGCCGTACCGGCCCGGTCGCGATGGTGCGCATCCTCGATGCGGACGACAACGAAGTCGCGCCAGGCGAAACCGGCGAGATCGTCATTCGCGGCCCGACCGTGATGCACGGCTACTGGCGCAGGCCGGAGCTCAACGCGCAGCGCCAGCGCGGCGGCTGGCACTACACGAACGACCTCGGCCGCCGCGAGAACGACGGCTCGCTGAGCTTCGTGGGCCCGAAGACGCAGATGATCAAGTCGATGGCCGAGAACATCTATCCGGCAGAAGTCGAAGGTTGCCTGCGCTCGCATCCGGCAGTCGCGGACTGCGGCATCATCGGCGTGCCCGACGACAAGTGGGTGCAGAGCGTCAAGGCGATCGTGCAGCTCAAGCCCGGCAGCAGCGCGACGCGCGAAGAGCTCATCGAGCATTGCCGCGCGCACATCGCCTCGTACAAGAAACCGCGCCATGTCGAATTCATCGAAAAGCTGCCGCGTACGGCAGCCGGCGCGGTGGACTATGCGACGCTCGACAAGCTCTTCGGTGGCGGAAACTATCCGGGCGGGGCGACGCGCGGGGCGTGACGAGAGCCACTGTTTCTCCCTCTCCCTCGGGGAGAGGGTTGGGGTGAGGGATCTTCAGCAATCGACAAGTCTTGCTGTCACTGAATAGCCCTCATCCGGCGCCATGCGCCACCTTCTCCCGGCAGGAGAAGGGCGAAGCCTCGCATCTCGGGATGCTCAGTCGGCCTTCTTCCAAAGCGGCGGCGTTTCCACCGAGGTGCGACGCGCGAGCCGGCGCACGAGATGCGTCATCACCTGCACTTCGGTCGGGTCGAACACTTCGAGCGCGTCGTCTTCGATCGACTTGGTGGCGGCCACGATCTCGATGCTGAGGTCGCGTCCGGAATCGGTCAGATGCACGACCGCGCCGACGCCCTGCCCCTCGATCTTCACGAAGCCCCGGCCTTCGAGCGAAGCCAGCGATTCGAGATCGACACGCGGGCCGGTGACGCGCACCATCGCATCGAGTTCGCCGATGCTGCGTCCGTCGCGGATGCCGAGGATGCCGAGCACCTGATGTCCGACGTCATCGATCCCGCGCTCATCGAGAAACGCCTTGAGCTGGAAGCGCATCTGGTGATACACGCGCCCGAGCAGATAGGTCAGCGCGTTGCGCCCGAAACTCTCGCTCGAATAGCTCGCGTCCTCGGCCGCGTATTCCGCCGGCTTCTTCACCGCCAGCGCGTAGCCACCGGACTGATAGACCAGTGACGGCAGATTGAAGTGCTCGAACTTGAGCACTTCGCCGACGAAGATCATGTGATCGCCGCCTTCGTAGCGATATGCCATGCGGCACTCGAAGCGGGCCGCGCAATCGTTCAGCAGCGGAACCTCGCCATGCCCGCGCGCGATGTCGAGCCCGCCGAACTTGTCCGCCCCGCGCTTGGCGAAGCGATCGGACATCGGCTGCTGCCTGGTCGACAGGATGTGCACCGCGAAATGATCGCTGCCCATGAAAGCCGGCAGGCTGTTGGAGTTCTTGGCCAGGCTCCAGAGCACCATCGGCGGATCGAGCGACACCGAGCTGAAGCTGTTCGCCGTCAGTCCCACGTCCTGGCCCTGCGCATCGCGCGTGGTCACCACGGTGACGCCGGTCGTGAACGCGCCGAGGGCGTTGCGGAACTGCCGCGGATCGATTGGATTCACTGCGCTCTCCTCCTGCTCTGCGCCCGCGATTTGGCTTGGATTTCGATGCCGGATCGGGCCGGCTGGAACGGGCAGTCAAAATGGTACACTATTATTCGATAAACGCAGCATGCCATTGCCCTATTCCCGCATTCGGGCTTCACAGGGAAGCCGGAGAGAACACACCATGCATCTGGCCTTTTCAGCCGAGATCGACGCCATCCGCGAGGAGTTCCGCACCGTGCTCGCGTCGAGCGACGCACGCTCGGGCCTGCATCAGATCGAACGCGGACACGAGCGCGACCTGGAACTCTGGAACCGCCTCGCGCAGACCGGCTGGCTCGCGGCGGGTGTCGGCGAGAACTTCGGTGGCAGCGAACTCGGCGACCTCGCGCTCTGCGTGCTCGCGGAGGAATGCGGCCGTGCACTCGCCGCGATTCCATTCAGCGCATCGAGCTGCGGCTTCGCGAGCGCGCTGTCGCTTTGCGACGCGCCCGAGGCACAAGCGACATGGCTGCCGAAAATCGCGGAGGGTTCGGCGACCGGCTTGCTGCTGCTGACGCAGGACTGGCAGCAAGCGCCTCGGCTTTCGTCCGGAACGGCCGAACTGAGCGGCAGCACCCGTCCACTTCTCGACGCGGCTTCGGCGAACGTCGCGATCACGCTGGTCGGCGAGGGGAACGAAGCCCATCTTCTGCTCGTCGAGCTGCCGGTGGCGACCCGCATCGGCAACCCCGAGACGACACTCGACCTGCTGCATCCGGCCGGCACTTTCACGCTGGCGAACGCGCCCGCGACATCGCTCGCGAGCGGAGCGCAGGCCCAGGCGCTTTGGCAGCGCATGCTCGATCGCTTCGCCATCTTCACCGCCTTCGAACAGCTCGGCGGCGCGCAAGCGGCGCTCGAGATGGCGCGCGACTACAGCCGCACGCGCTACGCCTTCGGCCGCGCGATCGGCTCGTTCCAGGCGCTCAAGCACAGCATGGCCGACATGCTCGCTTCGCTCGAAGTCGCACGATCGAATGGCTACTTCGCCGCGGCCGCGCTCGCGAGCGACGAAAGCCGTGTCGCCGAAGCGGCCGCCGTCGCGCGTATTTCGGCGAGCGATGCGTTTCGCCTGTGCGCGAAGCAGTGCCTGCAGATCCACGGCGGCATCGGTGTGACCTGGGAATCCGACGCCCACCTTTACTACCGGCGCGCGCAATCACTTGCGAATTCGCCGGGCTCGCAGGTGTTCTGGAAGGAACGCCTCGTCAGCCTGCTCGTCCGCCAGCACGCCTGCGCCGCCTGAGAACGCCCATGAATCTCGCCGACACCGTCGAACAAGCCGACTTCCGCGCGCGTGCACGCGCCTTCATTCGCGAGCATGCGCCCTGGGACCAGGTCGCGATCGCGCGCAAGCTGCGCTTCGCCGGCAAGCCGTTCGAAAACGAGGCCGACTGGATCGCGCTGTCCAAGCGCTGGCAGCGCACCAAGCACGAGGCCGGCTGGGCCTGCCTGGTCTGGCCGAGCGAGTACGGCGGCCGGGGACTGACGCCCGTCGAGAACGTCATCTTCCAGGAAGAAGAAGGCCCGTTCGTCGAACTCAACGGCCCCTTCATGATCAGCCAGGGCTTCATCGCCCCGACCTTGATGGCCTTCGCGAGCGACGAGGACAAGCGCCGCTTCCTGCCGGCGATCGCGCGCGGCGAGAGCGTCTGGTGCCAGATGTTCAGCGAGCCCGCCGCGGGTTCCGATCTGGCCGGCGTGCGCCTGCGCGCCGAGAAGGTCGAGGGCGGCTTCAAGCTCAACGGACAGAAGCTCTGGACCTCCGGCGCGCATTACGCCGAATGGGGCATGGCGCTCGTGCGCACCGATGCCGAGGCGGTCAAGCACAAGGGTTTGACCATGCTGTATCTCGACATGAAATCGCCCGGCCTCACGGTGCGGCCGATCGCCGAGCTTTCGGGGCACGCGCACTTCAACGAAGTGTTCTTCGACGATGTCTTCGTGCCCGACGCCCAGGTGCTCGGCGGCGTGAACAATGGCTGGAAAGTGGCCCTGACCACGCTCATGAACGAACGCATGACCATCGGCGCGAGCACGCCGATGGGCTTCGAGGAGATCTTCGAACTCGCCAACCAGCCCGATGCGAGCGGAGCCAAGCCGATCGATTCCGAAGCCGTGCGGCTCAAGCTCGCCGACTGGTACGCGAAGGATTGCGGCGTCCGCTTCGGCGTACAGCGCCTGCTGACCGCGCTCGCTGAAGGCGGCGAGCCCGGCCCCGAAGCCTCGGTCGGCAAGCTCGTGGGCGCCAATACGACGCAGGAGATCGCGGCCTTCGGGCTCGACCTGCTCGGCTCGCGCGCGCTCGTGCGGAGCGAAGGCGACGACCCAGCCTACTGCTTCCACTGGATGTTCCACTTCGGCGCCCTGCATCGCATCGAAGGTGGCACCGACGAAATCCTGCGCAACGTGCTCGCCGAGCGCGTGCTGGGCCTGCCGCCCGAGATCCGCGTCGACAAGGGGGCGTTCAAGGACGTACCGAGCGCACCGCCCGCGGGCTCGCGGTAGTCTTCCAGGCTTTACTCCCAACCATCGATCGTTTGGCGGAAGACCGCATGAGCCCCGATCTGGCCAAAGCCAGCGCCGAAACCACCCAGCGCGCGCTCGCGAGCGGCGCGCTGGTTCCCTTCCACGTCGCGCGCGAAGCCGCCAGCGACAACGGCCTGCCGTATCGCATCGAATGGGCCTCCTCGCTCGAGCGCAAGGACCAGGCGAGCATTCCGAAGCCGGGCGCCAAGCCTTCGGCGAGCTTCAATCCGTTTCTGCCCTACGACCCGGCGCTCCATGTCGCCGACCTCGGCGACGAGCACGTGCTGCTGCTCAACAAGTTTCCGGTGCTGCTCAATCACGTGCTGGTGATCAGCCGGGCTTTCGTCGATCAGGAGCTTGCGCTGCAGCGCACCGATTTCGCCGCGCTCGCGCTGGCGATGCGGGATATCGACGGCCTGGCCTTCTACAACTCGGGCACCACGGCCGGCGCGAGCGTGCAGCACAGGCACCTGCAGATCGCACCGTTCAGCGCGCCGCTGATCGAGGCCCTGCTGCCGGGCGCGATGGCGGGCGGCGCCGTGCAGCAGCTCGATGCACTGCCGTTCCGGCATGCCTTCGTGCGGCTCGACGGCGCCTGGCCGGATTCGCTCGAAGCGGCCAGCGCGCGCCTGCACGAGGCATATCGCGCGGCCTGCGAGTTCTGCGGCCTGCGCGCCGCGGAAGGCGAACGCCTGCCGCCCTACAACCTGCTCGCGATGCGTGGCTGGATGCTGCTGGTTCCGCGCAGCCGGGAGACCTGGGAGCATGGAGACGAGCGAATCTCACTCAATGCGATGTCCTTCGGTGGCTCGATCTTCGTGCGCCAGCCCGAACTGATCGCGCTCGTGCGCGAGGCCGGCCTGCTGCGCATCCTGTCCGCCGTGACCTTCCCGAAGAACCGCGCATGAGCACGGAACGCCCCGATATTCCCGCCGGCTTCAGCCTGCTCGAGCCGACTTTCAATCGCTCCTACGTCGGGCGCATCGGCCCGTTCTGGGTCAGGCGCGAGAACGGCTACCCGGTGCTCGGCGTGCGGGCCGACGAGCACCACTGCAATCCGTTCAAGGAGCTGCACGGCGGCTTCATCGCGGGTTTCGCCGACTTCGCCGCAGCCTACACGCTGATCGCCGGCCCGGAGCCGACGCCCACCGTCGTGACCTTGCAGCTGTCGACGCAGATGATCGCCTCGGCGCGTCTCGGCGATTGGGTGGAAGCGCGCGGCCGCATTCGGCGCAAGGGCCGCAGCATCGCCTTCGTCGACGTGGAGTTCACGAGCGCAGGCAAGCTCATCGCCGCCTCCGACGCGGTGTTCCGCGTGTTGTCGGAGGCCGGCGTCAGCGAACGCTTTCGCCGTCGCGGCGAAGCGCCCTCGCCGCCCGCATGAGCGTTTCTCCGCTTTATTCCCGGCATCGGCCCGGCATCTACCGGCGCCGGCTGCGCATCGTCACCGGCCCCGGCTGGGCACGCGCCGATCTCGAGGACGATCCGCATCGCTACGGCGTCGAGATCCGCCACGACGGCGAGCGCGTGACCGCGATCGAAGGCATCACCATCCGCACGCCGTGGACGCTCTGCGTGCCGGCCGCGCATCAGCTCAAGCGCCTGGTCGGCATGAAGCTCACGCCCGATGCGACCGCGATCTTCCGGCACACGCCAGCCGGCGAACAATGCACGCACATGTTCGATACCGCAGGCCTTGCGATCGCGCATGCGGCGCGCGGAACCGCTCGCCGTCAGTACGACATCGAAGCGCCCTGGTGGAAGCTCGAAGGCCCGCGCGAATTGCGGCTCTCCCGCGATGGGCGCGAGCTGCTGCACTGGACCGTCGAAGGCCAGAACATCCTCGCACCCGAACCCTACGCGGGCCGCAGCTGGCAGAAGATGCTGCCCTGGGCTCGCGAGACTTTCAGCGATGCGGACGAACTCGAAGCCATCGTCGTGCTGCGCCGCGCGGTGATGATCTCGGGCTCGCGCACGGTCACGCTCGATCCTCTCGAGAACGCCGCGCAAACCGGCCACGTCAACGGATCGTGCTTCGTGTTCCGCAGCGGCATCGCCGAACATGCGCTGCGCATGCCGAACTCGACGCGCGATTTCACCGATACGCCCGACGCGCTGCTCGCCGATCTCGGTTGAGGGGGCTGCCGCTGCCGCGCGTCCGGCACAGCTAGCGGCTCGCCACCACCTGCGGCTTGGCGGCTGCCGCACCGTCGATGGCACGCAGCGCCTCGTGATAACGCAGTACCCGGTCGACGAAGTCCACGGCCTCATCGCCGCGAGCCTGGCCGTAGCGCGTCTTGGCGGCCCATTCGGGCTGGGCCAGCAGCGGCAGGGCGCTGCGCACGTCGGACCAGCGGTTGGCGTCTCCGCCACGCTGCGCGGCGAGCTGGCGCGCATCGAGCAGGTGGCCCAAGCCCTGGTTGTAGGCGGCGAGCGCCATCGCGGTGCGATCGGGCTCGACGATCTGGCGCGGCAGCCGGCGTCGCAGCTGCGCGAACCAGCGCGCACCACCGTGGATGCTCTGCTCGGCATCCTCGCGATCCGACACGTCGAGTATCGCCGCGGTGTCCTGCGTGAGCATCATCAGGCCGCGCACGCCGGTATAGCTCACGGCCTGCGGATTCCAGTGCGACTCCTGGTAGCCGATCGCGGCGAGCAGCCGCCAGTCGACGCCGGAGCGCGTCGCCGCCGCGTGGAAATGATCGCGATACTGCGGCAGCAGCCGTTGGATGTCGCCCGCGAAGCTGCGCGGCAAACCGCGCCGCACGACCGGCGCAGCGGCCGGTGCGGCCCTGCCGGATTCGAACAGGCTGCGCGCCGTCTTCAAAAGCTCCCCGCCCAGACCGCGTACCGTCGGCACGCACAGCAACGCGGCGATCAGCAGCAGCATGCTCGTGCACGCGACCAGGCGTCGCCCGCTGGTGTCGACACTGAGCTCCATCGACCGGCAGCCCACGAGTATCGTCGGTTCCATCCCCCGTCTCCCTTGCTTCGAATCCGTTCGTGCCGCCGTCGAGGGCGGCCGACAGCCGCCCGAAAACACAAAAGGCGTCTGGTCCGAGTGGGAATTCCTCGGGCCAGACGCCTTCGTCCGGACACGCCGCGCCCTTCTTTGGGCCTGGCGGGCGCTACAGCGCGGTAGTGGCAGCGCAGGCAGCAAGCACTGTGCCATCGGCGCAACCGCGGATTCCCGGCAAGCCTGCGCTCGCCGGCTCCAGCATCAGTCGATGCGGCTCAAGTCGTCGAAGCTCAGCTCCGGCGAGTCGCGGAAGATGCGCGATTCGTTCTCGGCGAGCTGTTGCGCCGTGAGCCCTGCCGCCTTCACGCCGCGACCGGCTTCGAGCTTGAGCTCCATGATCTTCGGTCCCGACACGTACAGGCACTTGCCGGTCTTGTCGCCCGACAGCGAGCTGACCATGTAGAGCAGTGCGGGCGCGACGTACTCAGGCTTGAGCGCGGCCTGTGTCGCCTCGTCCATGCCGACTGCGCCGGTCAGCGCGCTGACCGCGGCCGGCGCGATGGTCCAGCTGCGGATGCCGTACTTCTTGCCTTCGACCGCGAGCGTCTTGGTGAAGGTGTAGATGCCGCCCTTGGCCGCGCCGTAGTTGGCCTGGCCGAAATTGCCGAACAGCGCAGCGGTCGAGGTGGTGTTGACGATCACGCCGCCACCGTTTCCACGCATCCACGTGAAGATCGGTTTGGTCATCGCGTAGGCACCCTTGAGGTGCACCTGGATCACCGAATCCCATAGCGACTCGTCCATGTTGTGAAAGGACTTGTCGCGCAGGATGCCCGCGTTGTTGACGAGGATGTGCACGCCGCCGAAGGCGTCGATGGCGGCCTTGCAGACGGCTTCGCCGCTCGCCACCGAGCCGACATCGCCGACCACCGCGATCGCCTTGCCGCCGGCCGCGCGCACTTCGGCGACGGTTTTCTCGGCCGCTTCGGCGCTGTAGTCGTTGGCGACGATGCTCGCCCCTTCCTTGGCGAGCAACAGCGAATACGCCCTGCCGAGCGCTCCGCCCGCTCCCGTGATGACCGCGACCTTGCCTTCGAGTAACGCCATGTGCCGCTCCTGATTTTCCGTTCTTTGAATGCGCCGCTTACGCCGTGTGCAAGGCGAGTGCGTGCGAGTTGAAGAAGAAGCCGCCGATGTGCAGCAGCGCGGACTTCGCGTCCTGAACCTGATGCGAACCCGCGCGTCCCTGCAGCTGCAGGATCGCTTCGCGGATATGGCCCGAGCCCTGGGTCGCGCCATCGCAGAGGCTGCCGCCATGCGAGTTCAGCGGAACCCGGCCGCGCAGCAGGGCACGCTGCTCGCTCTCATTCCAGTTGGCGCGCAGAAAGTCTCCGCCTTCGCCGGGTTTGCAGAGCCCGGAGTTCTCGATCCACGAGATCGCGAGCAAGGTGAATCCATCGTAGGGGTAGTAGAGATCGGCATCGTTCACGCCGATCTCGCTACGCCGGTTCATGAGGTCGATGACGATCTGCTGGCCGTGCGCGTGCAGGCCCGGCAGTTGGTCTTCTTCGTTCGGAGCGACCATGCCCGAGGCATGCGCGTGAATCAGCACGGGCTTGAGCTTGAGGTCGCGCGCACGCTCGGCCGTGGTGACGATGAAGGCGTCGGCACCGTCGACCGCCACGTCCATGTCGTAGACGCTCAGCGGATCGCGGATCATGCGGCCCTTGATGAAATCGTCCATGCTCAGCGGATCGCGCATGACCGCGTGCTCGTTGCGCATCGCATTCGAACGGCTGTTGATCGCGATGAGCCCGAAGTCCTCGCGCTTGCGGCCATATTGATACAGATAGCGGCTCGCCCAGGCCGTATAGCCCACCGAGCCACTCATCGTCTCGGGCTCGACCGCGCCCATCATGCCGGTGAGTTCACCGACGCGGCGACGCATCGGGTCGAGCGCTGCGGCGCGCGATTGCCATGGCAGGCGATAAGCCGAGTGGTAGCACAGCACGGTTTCGCAGGCGCCGGCCTGGATCGCATGCATGGCCTCGAAGATCGTCGTCGCGAACGTGCCCGTGAGCGGCGGCTGCGCCCACCAGCTCAGGCGCGGAATGCCGAGCGTGGATTGCAGCACCTTGGCTTCGTGCGAAGTACCGGAGCCGCTGATGCCATCGATGTCCGCGGCCGTGAGACCCGCGGCGCGAATCGCATCGACGCAAGCGTCGATGGTCATCGACAGCTGCGTGCGATCGTTGCGCGTGCGCGAGAACTCGGTGGTCGCCACGCTCGCGAATGCGACCTGGTCCCGGATGCGATAGGTGTTGCGGTTGGGCTGGCGCGCGCTCATGAATCGACTCGCTCGAAGACGGGAACGGGCTTGGGATCGGCGCCGGTGCGACGATCGACCCAGCCCAGGCGCACGCGCTGGCCGATCGCCAGCTCCTCGTTCGGCGTGCCGACGATCGTGCTCGTGAAGCGCAGGCCGGGCTGCTCGTCGAGTTCGACGGTCGCCACCGGATGCGGCGTGTCGTAGCTCACGCCCGGAGCCGGCGGCCCCTGGTGCAGGAAGATCAGCAGATGGATGGTGCCCGAGCCTTTCACGGCGGTCGGCTGGATGTTGCGCGACCAGCACTTGGGGCAGATCGGACGCGGTGGATGGAACCAGTGCGCGCAGTCGCCGCAGCGGTCCATCAGCAGCGTCCGGTTCAGCAGGCCGCGATAGAAGGCCTTGTTGTCGTGCTCGATGCGAACGCCCGGATAGCGTTCGAGCAACTGTTCGTCGGTGATTTCGCTCATGAAGAAAACTCCACGTAACCGTTGTTGAGCACGATGAGGTCGCGCTCGACCACCTTGCAGCGAAAGCCGGCGATGCCCTCGCCCTGATGCCAGACTTCGGTGCGGATCGTCTCGCCCGGAAACACCGGGTTGGCGAAGCGGCAGTTGAGCACGCGCAGCCGGCTCGCATCATGCGCGCACAGCAGCTTGATGATCGCGCGTCCGGCCACTCCGTAGGTTGCCATGCCGTGCAGGATCGGCACCGGAAAGCCGGCGTTGTTCGCCACCACGCCGTCGACGTGCAGCGGGTTGTAGTCGCCCGAGAGCCGGTAGATCGCGGCCATCTCGGGACGTGTCTGCAAATCCAGCGTCGCATCGGGCGCGCGATCGGCCGGCAGCGTGTGCGGCTTGGGCGCGCCTTCGGACTTTCCGCCGAAGCCGCCGTTGCCGCGCATGAACACCGAGGCGCCGATCGTCGCGATCAGTATGCCGGTGAGGTCGTCGATCAGATCGCGCGTCTGGATCAGCACCGCGCCCTTGTCCGCCCCCTTGTCGTAGATCTCCTCGATGCGGCATTGCGAGCGCACGCGACCACTCGCGGGCATCGGCGCATGCATGCGCAAAAACTGCTCGCCGTGCAATATCTTCTGCCAGTCGATGCCGGCTTCGGGATCCTGCATCCAGAAGTGCGGCAGCGCGAGCACGGCGGACATCGTCGGCAGCGCCACCAGCTCACCGCCCGCCACGCCTTCGTAGACATAGCGCAGGTCTTCTGCGGCCGGCGGATTGCTCATCGCGGCGCCGAGGCCGAGCGCGTACAGAATGCTGTCGCGCTCGGAGTATTCCTGCGTGACCAGCGGCTGCGGCCAGTTCTTGACCTTGTCGTAGTCGAGGCCCATCAGGCGATCTCGAACAGCGCCGCAGCGCCCATGCCGCCGCCGATGCACATGCCGGCGACCACGTATTTGACGCCGCGGCGCTTGCCTTCGAGCAGCGCATGGCCGATCACGCGGGCTCCGGTCATGCCGTAGGGATGGCCGATCGAAATGCCGCCGCCGTCGACGTTGTAGATCGACGGATCGATGCCGAGGTGATCGCGCACATAGAGCACCTGCACGGCGAAGGCCTCGTTGATTTCCCACAGCCCGATGTCGCCGATCTTCAGGCCATGCTGCTTGAGCAGCTTCGGAATCGCGTAGATCGGGCCGATGCCCATTTCCTCGGGCGCGCAGCCGGCCACCGCCATGCCGCGATAGACGCCCAGCGGCTGCAAGCCGCGACGCGCAGCGACGCCCGCTTCCATGATCACGCTCGCCGACGCCCCATCGGACAGCTGCGAAGCATTGCCCGCGGTGATGCAGCCGCCCTCGACGATGGTCTTGAGCCCGGCAAGGCTCTCGTAAGTCGTGTCGGCGCGGTTGCCTTCGTCCTTCGACAGCGTGACGGACTTGTACGTGGTCTCCCTGGTCTGCTTGTCGACGACCGCCATGATCGCGTCGATCGGCACGATCTCCGCATCAAAGCGGCCTGCGGCCTGCGCCTGGGCCGTGCGCTGCTGCGAGCACAGCGCGTAGCGATCCTGCGTCTCGCGCGAAACGCCGTACTTTCTCGCGACGAACTCGGCGGTCTGCAGCATCGGCATGTAGGCGTGCTCGGCGAAACGCAGCACGTTGTCGTCCTTCTCGCGCGCCACCCACTCATTGAACGGCGTATTGAGCGCGGAGATGTTCTCCTGCCCGCCGCCGACGACGATGTCCATGCCGTCGACGATGACCTGCTTGGCCGCGGTCGCGATCGCCATCAGGCCCGAGGCGCATTGGCGATCGAGCGTCTGCGCCGAAGCGGAGTTGCCGAGGCCGGCCGCAAGCGCGGCCATGCGGCCGAGATTCTGTCCGGCCGTGCCGGCGGTCAGGCAGCTGCCGAGCACCACGTCCTCGACTTCACCACCTTCGAGGCCGGCGCGCTGCACCGCATGGCGAATCGCATGCGCCGCGAGCGTCGGCGATTTGATGTTGTTGAGCGCACCGCGAAACGCCTTGCCGATCGGCGTACGCGCGGTGGAGACAATGACGGCTTCACGCATGTTGTATTCCTTTCTTCGCGCCGCGAGCTAGGCAGCGAAATGCAGTTCGAGCTCGTGCACGAGTCGCTCGCGCCAGGCCAGTGAAGTGTCGAGCAGGCTCGCGAGTGCACGCGAGCGCCGGTAGAACAGATGCGGATCGGCCTCCCAGGTCGCACCGATGCCGCCATGCGTCTGGATGGTTTCCTTGGCCGTCCATTCGAAAGCATCCGTCGCGGCGAGACGCGCGGCCGCTGCCGCGAGCGCGAGCTCCGGTGCATCGGCTTCGAGCGCCCAGGCCGCATAGAACGCATTCGAGCGCGCGATTTCGATCTTGGTATACATCTCGGCGAGCTTGTGCTTGATCGCCTGGAACGAGCCGATCGGCCGGCCGAAAGCCTGGCGGATGCGCGCGTAGTCGCAGGACATTTCGAGTGCCGCGGTCGCCGCGCCGATCTGCTCGAAGGCAAGGAACACGGCAGCCCGATCGAGCAGCTTCGGCAGCAGCGCAGTCGCATCTTCGATCAGCAGCGTGCAGGCCACTCGAGTGAACTCGATGCGCGCGAGCGGCAAGGTCGGGTCGATGCTGTCGAGCAATGTGCGCTCGACGCCCTGCGCATTCAGATCGAGCCGATAGAGCCCGACGACACCGGCCGCATTCTTCGCGGCCACGAGCGCAAAGTCGGCGATGTGGCCAAAAAGCACCGGCAGCTTGCTGCCGGTGAGCCGTCCATCGATCACCTTGGTCTCGATCGCGTCGAGTGCATGCAGGGGCTTGACGCCTTCGGTCAGCGCGAGCGTGCCGATGAGCTCGCCCGATGCGAGCTTGGGCAACAGCTCGGCGGCGAGCGCCTCGTGGTTCGACAGCGCGAGCGCTTCGGCCGCGAGGTAGATCGAGGCCGCCACCGGAACCGGTGCGAGCGCGCGGCCGAGTTCTTCGGCGATCACGCAGAGCGTGACGCGACCCAGCCCGAGACCGCCGTGTTCTTCGCCGATCGCCGAACCGATCCAGCCGGCCTCGGCGATGGTCTGCCAGAGCTCGCGATCGAAACTCGCCTCGCCTTCGAGCACGCGGCGCACGCGCTTGAGATCGCACTGGGCCGCGAGCAGCTTGCGGGCTTCGTCGCGAATGACTTTCTGTTCGTCCGAAAAATCGAAGTCCATGTCGGATCGTCCTATGCCTTGATGGCTTTGATCTGGTTGAACGGCATGGTCTTGTCGACGCGCACGTCTTCGGGCAGGCCGAGAATGCGCTCGCCGACGACGTTCTTGAGCACCTCGTCGGTGCCGCCGCCGAGACGGTCGATCACCGAGCCGAACCATTCGCTCTGGAAGATCGCGTCGAACGGCACCGCGTCCGGCGTCATCACCGCGCCCGAGGCATGCTGCAGGTCGAGCGCGAACGCGGTCATCTCCTGCACGAGATTGGCGATCGTGTATTTGCCGATCGTGATCTCGGGCCCTGGCTCCTCGCCGCGCGACAGCGCCGTGAGCATGCGCTGCACGGTGAAGCGCACGCCGGCTTCGCGAATGTAGAAGCTCGCGATCTTCGAGCGCACCTCTCCGTCTTCGATCGCGGGCCTGCCGTTGATCTGCACCTGGCGCGCGAGGTTCACGATGCCGCCGATCAGCGGCATGAGCTCCTTGATCGCGATGTTGGTGCGTTCGCCCGCAAGGAAGGACACGGTGACCTTCCAGCCCGCGTTGATCTCGCCGACGCGATGCGCATCCGGAATGCGCAGATCGTTGAAGAACACCTCGTTGAAGTTCGAGGCGCCCGTGAGCTGCTTGATCGGCCGCAGCTCGATGCCCTTGGACTTCATGTCGACGATGAAGAAGGTCAGGCCCTTGTGCTTGGGCACGCTCGTATCGGTGCGCGCGATCAGCACGCCCCAGTCGGCGTACTGCGCGTTGGAGGTCCAGATCTTCTGGCCATTGATGACCCAGTCGTCGCCGTCACGCTCGGCGCGCGTGCGCACGCCGGCGAGATCGGAGCCCGCGCCGGGTTCGGAGAACAGTTGGCACCAGATCAGATCGCTGCGCAGCGTCGCCGGAATGAGCGCCTTCTGTTCAGGCGTTCCGTGACGCATGAGCAGCGAGCAGCAGCCGCGATTGACGATCATGAAATGCGCGGTCACCGGCACGTCGAAGCGCGCCTCCTCCTCCATGAAGGTCATGTTCTGCAGGCTGGTACCGCCGCGCCCGCCGACCTCCTTCGGAAAATAGATCGCGCCGAATCCGGCGTCGTACTTCTGCCGCTGCCATTCGCGCTGCTTCGGGAATTCGGCGTCGAAGTCGCCGGTTTCCTGGCTGATCGCGAACGAATTGCTCGCGGTGCGCTTGCGGGCCACCGAAGCGAGCCAGCTGCGCGCCTCGGCGCGAAACGCGGCTTCTTCTGGAGTGTCGTTGAAGTCCATGGAATCTCTTGTCGAATCGCTTACAGGTCGAACTGCAGACAAACCTTGCCGAACTGCTCGGCTTTGGGCGCGTGTGCCACGGCCTGCGGGCCTTCGGCCAGGCTCACGATGTTTTCGATGACGGGTTTGAGCTTGCCGGCCGACATCGCGAGCGCCGCCTTGCGATGCGCGATCCGCGAACCCGCATTGACGCCGTGGACGCGCAGGTTGTGGCCGAGCAGATACGGCAGGTTGACGCCGATGTCGGCCGCGCCGAGCGCGTTGAACACGCTGATCGCCCCGCAAGGTCGCACCGCACGCACCGACTGCGCGATCGTTGCCGAGCCGCCCGGATCGAGCACCAGATGCGCGCCCTCGCCGCTCGTGAGATCGAGCACGGCCTGCGCCCAATCCGGCGTGTTCGCGTAGTTGATGACGTGATCGGCGCCGAGCTGCCTGGCGCGTTCGAGCTTGTCGTCGCTCTTCGAGGTAACGATCACGCGAGCGCCGGCCCGCTTGGCGAACTGCAAGGCGAACAGCGGAATGCCGCCGGTACCTTGAATCACCACCGTATCGCCATGGCCGATCGCGCCCTGCTCGTGAATCGTGCGCCATGCCGCGACACCGGCAAACGGCAGCGTCGCGGCCTCTGCATCGCTCAGATGCTCGGGCGCTTCGACGACGCTGTCCGCACGCACGGCCAGGTACTGGCCATAGCAGCCATGCAGCAGCGGGCCACCGAGCGTTCCGCCGGCGATCGTCTCGCGCCTTGGATGCGCATCGACCCAGCCTTGCACGAACAAGGGGCTCACGCGCTGGCCGATCTCGAGGCCGCGCACGCCCTCGCCGAGTTCGACGATCTCGCCAACCCCTTCACCACCCGGAATCAGCGGCCTTGTCTGGCCGTCGGTGCCGTACGCGCCGGTGACCACCTTGTAGTCCCGCAGCGTGATGCCGGCCGCGCGCATGCGCAGCAGCACTTCACCCGCCTGCGGACGCGGAGCCTCGCATTCGGCCAGGCCGAAATGCTCGAAGCCGGTTCCACTCAGCAGCAGGGCTTTCATCGTCCGGCTCATGAGCGGCCCTGCACTTTCTTCGCCGCGCTCATCGAGGCCTGCATGCCCTTGGCGACGATGTCCTTGAACTCCTGCGTCGAAGAACTCAGCAGGTGCGTATCGAAGTGCGCGTCGAGCGCGTTGCGATAGCCCTGGATGTCCGCGCTGCGATTGAGCGAGCGCTTGAGCATGCGGATCGCCATCGGCGGCGCTTCGGCGATGCGTTGCGCGAGCTGCAAGGTGAAGGCTTCGAGCCGATCGCGCGGCACGACGTGATTGATCATGCCCCAGGCCTCGCCTTCGGCCGCGGTGATGCGCTGGCCCGTGTACAGGAACTCCTTGGCCTTGCGCAGTCCGAGCACCCAGGGATGCAGCAGCACTTCGACCGCGGCGGCCCCGAGGCTGTGCACGACCGGATCGGCGAAGTAGGCGTCATCGCTCGCCACCATCAGATCGCAGGAGTTCGCGACCATGAAGCCGGCCGCGATGCAGGCGCCCTGCACCTGCGCGATCGTGGGCTTGGGAAAATCCCAGATGCGCATCGCATTGCCGTAGTAGTGCTCCTGCTCCCAGACCCAATGCTGCTCGGGCGTGTAGGCGCCGCGCGAGGTGGTGCCATCGTGCAGGTCATGGCCCGCCGAGAAGTGATCGCCGGTGCCGCCGAGGATCAGCACGCGCACGGAATCGTCGTGCTTGGCGCGTTCGAGCGCGGCGTCGAGTTCGGCGAGCAACGCTTCGCTTTCGGCGTTCGCACGCTCGGGCCTGTCGTGCAGCACGCGCACGACCGCACCGATCTGCTCGTAGCGGATCTGCCCGTAGCGAATGGATGCGGAGGTGTTTTCGTTCATGCGCGCGCTCCTGGCCGAATCAACGTCATCAACGTCGGATCACTTCGACAGGATCGTCACGCAGCTGGAACCCGGAAAGCCGTAGACGTGCGTGATGCCCGTCTTGAGCTCGCGCTGAACCTGATGAGGCCCGGCGACGCCGCGCAGCTGGCGCACGATCTCGTGCACCTGGCGCAGGCCCGAAGCCCCGATCGGCTCGCCGTTCGCAAGCAAGCCGCCGTCGGTGTTCGTCGGCAGACGGCCGGTGAGCGACGTGCCGCCATCGCGAATCAGGCCTTCCTGTTCGCCATGCCGGACCAGGCCGAGTTCGGCGAGATGCATGATCTCGTGGCCGACTTCGGTGTCCTGGCACTGCACGATGTCGATTTCGTCCGGACCGATGCCGGCCGCCTCGAACGCCGCCTTGGCCGCTGCTTCGCTCGCACCGACCGTGGCCTTGGTCGAGAACGACGTGGCCTGCACGTCGATGCTGCCGTATTCGCGCGTGCGGAACTCGGCGGCGCGCAGATAGATCGGCGTGCCCGGGAAGCGATGCGCGATATCCGCGCGGCAGACGATGGCCGCGGCCGCGCCGTCGCTCGGCGAGCAGAAGTGATACTTGCGCAGCGGATCGCAGACCATCTGCGAGCTGTCGATCTGCTCGGCCGTCAGCGCGCTGCGACGCCAGGCCGCCGGATTGAGCGCGCCGTTCTGGAACGCCTTGACCGCGGTGCGCGTGAGCGTCGCCGGGCTGATGCCGTAGTCGTGCATGTAGCGCTGGATCTTCATCGCGAAGAACTGCGGGTTCACGGTCAGGCCGATGTCGCCATACCACTGCGGCAGCGCGGTGGAATCCATGCTTTCGCCGGCCGAGAACGCGCCCTTGGGATGCTTGTCGAGCCCGATGCAGATGCCGATGTCGCCGCGGCCCGCACGAATCGCGTTGGCCGTGTTGAGCAGCAGGTTGCCGCCGGTGGCGCAACCGTTGAACATCTTGCTCATCGCCATGCCGGTGTAGCCGAAGAACTTCGTCATCGTCTCCGGCATCATCACCGACAGGCTGCCGACGTAGCCCACCTGCACGTCGCGCCAGCCCAGCCCCGCGTCGTCCATCGCCTTGTTCGCGGCTTCGACGCCCATCTGGATCGCCGAAACTTCCGGGTGGCGGCCGAAGCCGTAGAGGCCGACGCCGATGATGGCGATATCAATATCGTTTGCCATTGCTGTCTCTAGTGTTGTCTGTCCGTCGCGCTCAAACCGGAGCGAAGGCGTAGCTGAGAATGTCGTTGCCCTGCTCGTCCGTCCTGAAGGTCTCGACGACGAGTTCCACTTCCATGCCGATCTTGAGCTTGTCGATGTCGGCCGTGGTCAGGCGGCCTTCGACGCAAAGCCCTTCGGGCAGCTCGATGTAGCCGACGCCGAACGGCTTGAAGTTCTCGATCGGCCCCGTGTACGGAGGCACCGGCGGAACGAAGGTCTGCGTGGTCCAGGTCCACAATTTTCCGCGGCGGCTCAGCTTCACCGCGTCGATGCGGCGGCTCGCGCAGCTCGGACAGTTCTGCTGCAGCGGAAAGTGATGCTCACCGCATTCGGGACACTTGCCGCCGATCAGCTGCGGCGCATCGGAAGGCCAGGTGAAGAGGTCTTCCTTGATCGGAATCTGCTTGCCCATAGGTGTGGTGCTCTCGTTCTCGTGATGCGTGTTGATTCAGGCCTGCGCAGTGCTTTGCGCAGGCGGACGGACGATGCGATAACCCGCCCACTTGCGCGGGTGTGCGTAGAAGTATCGATGCGGGATCACCGATGGCGTCGGCGAATTCGAAGGCTCGGCGCCCAGGGCTTCGGCCGCATGCCAGACCCAGCGCGGATCGTCGAGCAGCGCGCGGGCGAGCGCGACGAGATCGGCCTGGCCTTCGGCGATGACCTGCTCGGCCTGTCGCGGCGTCAGGATCATGCCCACGCCCATCGTGACGATGCCCCGCTCGCGCAGCGGCCTGGCGAGCGGCAGCAGATAGCCGGGCTCCACGCGCGGAAAGCGGCTCTCGGGCGTGACCATGCCGGCCGAGGTGGTGACGTAGTCCGCGCCGTGTTCGCGCAGCGCCTGCGCGTAGATCGTGGCCTCGTCCGGCGTGAGTCCGCCGTCGGTGAAGTCCGATCCATTGATGCGCACGCCGATCGGCTTGTGCGCAAGCCAGGCTTCGCGCACCGCGTCGAGGCATTCGAGCGGAAAGCGCATGCGGTTTTCGAGGCTGCCGCCGTAGCCATCCTTGCGCTGGTTCGTCAGCGGCGACAGGAACTGCGACAGCAGATAGCCGTGTGCCGCATGGAGTTCGAGCAGGTCGAGGCCGATGCGCTCGGCGCGCTTCGCCGCCTGCACGTAGGCTGCGCGAATGCGAGCGAGCCCGCTTGCATCGAGTTCGCGCGGGGTCGGCCAGCCTTCGCCGAAGGCGATCGAAGAAGGCGCCCAGGTCTGCCAGGCTTCGCCTTCACCGAGCACGAGCGTGCGAAAGCGCCCATCGTTCGGAGACTTGGTCGACGCCTTGCGTCCCGCATGACCGAGCTGGATGCCGAGCGGAATGTCGGAGTAGCTGCGAATGTCGGCGACGAGCTTGCTCAGCGCGGCTTCCTGCGCGTCGTTGTAGAGCCCGAGATCGTCGATGGTGATGCGGCCATCGGCTTCGACAGCCGTGGCTTCGAGGATCAGCAGGCCCGCGCCGGACACCGCGAGCGAGCCGAGATGCATCGCATGCCAGGGAGTCGGCAGGCCATCGACCGCACTGTTCTGACACATCGGCGACACGACGATGCGATTGCGCAGCGTCAGTCCGCGCAAGGCGAACGATGAGAACAGGGCTGATGACGAAGCCGATGTCATGACCAGGCTCAGGCGATCTCGAACAGCGCCGCGGCGCCCATGCCGCCGCCGACGCACATCGTCACGACCGCGTACCTGGCCTTGCGACGGCGGCCTTCGATCAGCGCGTGGCCCGCGAGACGCGTACCGGAAACACCGAACGGATGGCCGATCGAGATCGCGCCGCCATCGACGTTGAGCCTGGAAGGATCGATGCCGAGCTTGTCTCGGCAGTAGACGGCCTGCACCGCGAAGGCTTCGTTGAGCTCCCACAGGTCGATGTCGCTCACGCGCAGGCCTGCGCGCTGCAACAGCTTGGGCACCGCGTAGACCGGGCCGACGCCCATCTCGTCGGGTTCGCAGCCGGCGACCTGAAAGCCGCGATACACACCGAGCGGCTGCAGCCCGCGACGCGCGGCTTCGCTCGCGCTCATGAGCACGACGGCGGCAGCGCCATCGGACAGCTGGCTCGAGTTGCCCGCGGTCACCGTGTAGCCCTCGCCCATCACCGGCTTGAGCTTGGCGAGGCCTTCTGCATTCGTCTCCGGGCGATTGCCTTCGTCGCGCGTCAGCGTGACGGCTTCTTCGCCGGTGACCTGGCCTTGCTTGTCCTTGAGCTGGCGGGTCGTCGTGAACGCGACGATCTCGTCGTCGAAACGGCCCGCGGCCTGCGCGGCGGCCGTGCGCTGCTGGCTCTGCAGCGAAAACGCATCGCTGGCTTCGCGCGAGACGCCGTAGCGGCTCGCGACGTTTTCGGCCGTCGCGATCATCGTCGCGTAGACGCCCGGCCGATGTTCGGCCACCCAGTCTTCGCGACCGCGAAACGTGTTGCGATGATCCTGCACCAGCGACACCGATTCGACGCCACCGGCGACGATGACGTCGGCTTCGCCGGCCATGATGCGCGCCGCCGCCATCGCGATCGTGTTGAGGCCCGAGCTGCACTTGCGATCGACCGTCGCGGCCGCAACGCTCACCGGCAGGCCCGCGCGCAAGGCGGCCTGGCGCGCGATGTTCGAGCCCGTTGCGCCTTCCTGCCAGGCGCAGCCGAGCAGGACGTCATCGACCTCGCCACCTTCGAGCCGCGCGCGGCGCACGGCCTGCTCGATCACGAAGCCGCCCATGGTGGCTCCGTGCGTGTTGTTGAGCGCTCCGCGAAAGGCCTTGCCGATGCCGGTGCGGGCGACGGAAACGATGACAGCGTCCTGCATGTGAATTCTCTTTGAGTTCGTTGGCGGTCAGACGGCGACGGCGTCGTCGCGCGACGTGAGGTCGGACCAGAAGTGATCGGCGCCGCGTGCGGCGACTGCGCTACCGATGCGATCGGCCCAGTAGCGGTCGTTGCCGAATTCGCTGCGCCAGGACCACAGGCGCTGCGTCGACTGGCGCAGTGCGTATTCCCAGGTGAAGCCGATCGCCGCGTGCACCTGATGCGCGGTCGCGGTGGCGACGCCGATGGCCATGTTCGCGCGCAGCTTGGCCGCGGCGATCGCGAATGCCGCGTCGCCTCTTGCCGCAGCGCGGAATGCCGAGCGTGCGGCGCAGGCCACGGCCGCGGCCTCGACGCCGAACAGTGCGAGCTGCTGCTGCACCGCCTGGAACTGGCCGATCGCGCGGCCGAACTGCTTGCGCTCCTTGGCGTAGTCGATCGAGCGATGCAGCGTCGCTTCGAGCGCTCCGGTGATCTGCGCGAGCCGCAGCAGGGCGGCGTAGTCGAACAGCGCCTTGGCTTCGCGAGTGTCGATCGCGGCGGCTTGCACGCCGGTGTCGTCGAAACGCAGATCGTCGCGCGGCTCGAATGCGAGGTTCTGCGCCTGCGTGATCGCGGATGCATGTTCGCGACTCAGCACGACGACGTGCGGCCGACCGTCGATCGATACGACCGTCACGACGGTTTCGGCCTGGCGCCCCCACGGAACGCCGATGAGCGCGCCACTGAAAACGTAGCCATCGCCGCGCTTCTGCAAGCTGCCTTCCACCTGGACCGCGAGCGTCGTCACGCCTTCGGCGAGATCGAGCCCTGCATCGGCGAGCAGACGATTGGCGAGCATCGCTTCGCCGACCGGAATCGGGGCCGCGTAGTAGCCGAGCGGCTGCAGCACCGCGAGCGCGTCCTCCCAATCGCCGCCGACACCGCCTCGTTCATCGGAGACGAGCAACAAAGTCAGGCCCAGGTCGACGACCTGAGCCCACAGCCCGGCATGCCATGCGGGGGAGACGACACCGCCGGCTTCTCCAGAAATCGATTCGTTCACAGCGGCTTCGTGCATCGGCGTGTCGCGCAACAAGCGCGTCACGGTGTCGGCGAGCATCTGGCTTTGTTCGCTCATGGGCTTTCCTTTCAACGCAGGCCGAGGCCGCGCGCGATGATGCCGCGCAGGATTTCGCGCGTGCCGCCACGCAGCGAGAACGAGGGCGAGGTCTGCAGCAGAAACGCGAGCACGCGCGACAGATCGCTATCGGCCTCGAGCCTTACGCCTTCGTCCACGATGGATTGCACAAGCGCCGGCAGCGCCTGCTCGAAGCTGTTGCCGAGGTCCTTGACGATCGCGGCTTCGATGCTCGGATCGCGGCCCGCCGCGAGCTGGCCCGCGACCGAGAGCGACATCTGGCGCAAGGTCCACAGTTCGGCCGCCGTGCGGCCGATGGCCTGTCGCAGAATCCCGGATGGATTCGGCCCGGCCGCGCGGAGCAGCTCGAGATACAGCGCGAGGCTCGACATGTAGCGCTCGGGCCCGCTGCGTTCGAGCGAGAGCTCGCCGGTGACCTGCTTCCAGCCCTCGCCTTCGGTGCCGAGCAGGCATTCGGCATCGACGATGCAGTCCTCGAAGAACACTTCGTTGAAATGCACATCGCCGACGAGATCCGGAATCGGGCGTATCTGCACGCCCGGCGTGTCGAGCTCGATGAGGAATTGCGAAAGACCGGCCTGGCGATTCTTGTCGTCGACCGGGCTCGTGCGCACCAGCGCGATGATGAGCCTGCAGCGCTGCGCCTGCGTGGTCCAGATCTTCTGGCCGTTGATCTTCCAGCGGCCGTCGGGCAAGCGCTCGGCGCGCGTGCGCACCGAGGCGAGATCGGAGCCGGCGTTCGGCTCGCTCATGCCGATGCAGCAATAGATTTCGCCGCGTGCCATGCCGGGCAGATAACGCTCGCGCTGGGCTTCGCTGCCGAAGCGCAGGATCGCAGGGCCGGACTGGCGATCGGCGATCCAGTGCGCGCCGACCGGCGCTCCGGCGGCGAGCAGTTCTTCGAGCACCACGTAGCGCTCGATGCTGTTGCGCTCGTGCCCGCCGTACTGCTTGGGCCAGATCATGCCGACCCAGCCCTGTGCTGCGAGGCGCCTGGAAAAATCGGCGTCGAACACGGCCCAGGAATTGGCGCGGCGCTCGGCCGGCCAGCGATCACGCTCCTGCGCAAGGAAAGCCCGCACTTCGGAACGCAGTGCGGGGATGCTGCCGGGAAGCTCGACGGAATCGAAGCTGAAGCTTTGCATGATGAGCCGGGTGCTCTTAGTGCTGGGGCGAGAACTGCATGCGCAGCTCCACCTTGTTGATCTTGCCGGTGTTGAGCCGCGGCAGTTCGGCGACGAACGCCACGCTCTTCGGGCATTTGTAGGAGGCGATCCGCGTCTTGCAGAACGCGATCAGGGTTTCGGCTTCGAGCGTGCATCCATGCTTGAGCACGACCACGGCGTTTACCGCCTCGCCCCAGCGCGAGTCGGGCACGCCGATGACGGCGGCTTCGAGCACGGCTTCGTGCGCGACGAGCGCTTCTTCGACTTCGCGCGAGTACACGTTCTCGCCGCCGCTGATGATCATGTCCTTCTTGCGATCGACCAGGAACAGATAGTCCTCGTCGTCGAGATAGCCGAGATCGCCCGTGTGGACCCAACCGTCGCGCAGGGTTTCGATGGTTGCGCGCGTGTTGTTCCAGTAGCCGGCCATCGCGGTCTGCGAACGGGCGCAGACTTCGCCGATCTGCCCGCGCGGAAGCTCGTTTCCGGCTTCGTCGACGATGCGCAGCTCGCACTGCCAATGCGCCTGTCCGACCGAGGCGAGACGGCGCATCTGCCGGTCATCCCCGTCGAGCACATGCTGGTGCGGATGCAGGAAGCTGATGCCGTTGACTTCGGTCTGCCCGTAGCCGTTGACGGTGATCGGGCCGAAGGCTTCGAGCGTGCGCCGCAGCAGCGGTACCGGCATCGGCGCCGCCGCGTACATGAGCATTTCGAGGCTCGAAACATCATGCTGGCCGAAGTTCGGGGCATCGAGTATCGACTGCACCATCGTCGGCACCAGATGCACGGCGGTGATGCGCTCCCGCTCGAAGCAGCGATTCACCTCCTGTGCGTCGAAGCCGCGATGCAGGACGATGCAGCCGCCGCGGAAGTACGAGGACTGCGCGAGCGTGCGCGCGCCCATGTGAAACATCGGCGCGATCGCGAGCAGGCGGCAATCCGAGTTGAAGCCCAGCTCGCTCGACAGCACTTCGGCGATGCGCAGGCAGGAGCTCTGCCGGTGCACCACGCCTTTGGGCTTGCCGGTGGTGCCGCTGGTGTACATGAGGCAGAGGTAATCGTCGGCCTGCGAGCGGAACGAGGAGCCGTTTACGTCGCCGCTTTCGATCAGCGCCTCGAAGTTCTCCGCCCAGGCCGGCGCCTCGCCGATGCAGACGTAGCGTTCGACGCTGTCGAACTGCTCGCGCAGGCTTGCCACGACTTCAGTGTACTGTTCTTCGAAGATCAGCAGCTTCGGAGCCGCATCGCGAACCACCCAGGCGATCTCGGCCGCGGCCAGGCGGAAGTTGACCGTATTGATCAGGAAGCCGGCCCACTCGGCCGCCGCATAGGCCTCGACGTATTCGGCGCAGTTCATCGCGAGCACCGAGAAGCGATCCTGCCGGCGCAGGCCACGACGCTCGAGCGCGGACGCCAGGCGGCGAGCACGCCGCGCGAATTGCGCGTGCGTGCTGCGACGGTCGCCGGAACGATCCTGGAACACGAGCGCCGGGCGCTCGGGAAACAGGCGTTCGTTGCGTTCGATGATGTGGCCGAGTGTGACCATGCGTTTCTGATGCGGAGCGAAGCTGGACAGAAGACGCGGCGGCCCGGATTTCCGAGCTCTGCCGACGGTGCCTTCCTCGAAGCCTGCCGGTCTGGTTTCCTGAGGTTTGTTAAATGGTATCCTAATAGAACGAAACCACGAACGCCAGCGAGCCGGCATTCCTGGATCCGGAAGCATTTGTTTCCCTCTTTCACGACGAGGTCACCGCATCATGTCGATCGATTACGCCGTCCAGGACGGCATCGCCACCATCACGCTGAACCGCCCCGACAAGAAGAACGCGATGTTGCTGGCGATGCGCGACCGCATCGCCGAGATCGCCGAGCAGATCAACGACGATTCCGAAGTGCGCGTGGTGATCCTCACCGGCGCGGGCACCGATTTCTGCGCCGGCGCGGACGTCAGCGAAATGGCCAAGGGCGGCATCAACGGCTCGCTGCTCAAGGCCCGCCACATGCAGAAGGCGATCAAGGGCCTCGGCCGCGTCAACAAGCCGATCATCGGCGCGATCCGCGGCGTGGCCGTGGGCATGGGACTGTCGATGGCGCTGGCCTGCGACACGATCCTGGCGACCGAGTCGCTGCGCATGGGCTGCGTGCAGCGCAAGATCGGCCTGTCGCCCGACGCCGGCAACGTCTGGTTCCTCAATCGCTATCTGGGCGTGGCCAAGGCCAAGGAACTGGTCTATTCGGCGCGCATGTTCGGCGCCAAAGAGGCGCTCGAACTGGGGCTTATCACGCGCATCGTCGCCGACGATGCGCTCATGAATGAAGCCATCGCGCTCGCCAGGACCTATGTCGAAGCACCGACGCTCGCGCTCGGCCTCGCCAAGCAGATGTTCGACGTGGCATCGACGATGACGCTCGATCAGTTCATGGATTTCGAAGGCACCACGGTGCCGCTGCTCGCGCAGTCCGAGGACTTCAAGGAAGGCACCCGCGCCTTCCTCGAGAAGCGCGCTCCGAAGTTCACCGGCAACTGAAGATGAGCGACGAACGCACCGCGACCGCGATCCACCCGGAAGCGCAGTTCAAGGCCTTTCTCGCGCAGGGCCGCTTCATGATCCAGCGCGCGAAGGCCAGCGGCCGCTACGTGTTCTACCCGCGCGTCGCCGAGCCCGGGACCGGCGACACCGGTCTCGAGTGGGTCGAAGCCAGCGGAGCCGGTGTGGTCTATTCGTCGACCGTCGTCCGCAAGAAGCCGCCGGAGCCGAGCTACAACGTCGCCCTGATCGATCTCGCCGAGGGCCCGCGCATGATGTCGCGCGTGGTCGGCATTCCGGCCGAGCGGGTGCGCATCGGCATGGCCGTGAAGGCGAAGATCATCGACGACAACGGCTCGCCGCTGGTCGTATTCGAGTCGACTGCCGAGGTGAACACATGAGCGCCTACCGCAACGGTTTTCCGGGCGGCCAGGTGGCGATCGTCGGCGCTGCGACCTTCGGCGTCGGCAAATCGCCGGGCTTCGAGTCGATCGACCTGACCGCACGCGCCGCCCTGCTTGCACTCGACGACGCGGGGCTCGCGCTGTCGGACGTCGATGCGCTGTTCGTCGCCCAGCCGCAGGACACGCTGTCGGGCCTGAGCCTGCCGGAGTATCTCGGCATACGCCCCAAGATCACCGACAACAATCGCAGCGGAGGCTCGGCGTTTCTGCTGCATCTCGAACACGCGGCGCTTGCGCTTGCGGCGGGTTATTGCGACGTGGCCCTGATCTGCTACGGCAGCAATCAGGCGACCGCGAGCGGCGCGCTCGTGCAGACCTCGAAGAACGCGTTCTGGGATGCGCAGTACAAGCCGCTACGGCCGATCTCGGCCTACGCGCTCGCGGCCGCGCGCCACATGCATGAGTACGGCACCAGCAAGCGCCAACTGGCGGAAGTGGCCGTTGCCGCTCGCCGCTGGGCCCAGCTCAATCCCGAGGCTTACGCACGGGACGATCTGTCGATCGATGATGTCGTCAATGCGCGCCTGATTTCCGACCCGCTCGGCCTGCGTGATTGCTGCCTCGTCACCGATGGGGCCGCGGCGATCGTGCTGACACGCGCCGATCGTGCGCGCGACTGCAAACGCAAGCCGATATCGGTACTCGCCGCCGCGAGTGCGGTCACGCATGCGGACATCTCGTCGATGCCCGATCTGACCGTGACCGGCGCCGTCGAATCCGGAGCACGCGCCTATGCGCAGGCCGGCGTGAAGCCATCCGACATCGATGTGGTGCAGGTTTACGATGCGTTCACGATCAACACGCTGCTGTTCCTCGAGGACCTCGGCTTCTGCCCGAAGGGCGAAGGCGGACGCTTCGTCGAAGACGGCGCGATCGCGCCGGGCGGCAAGCTCGCCGTGAACACGAGCGGCGGCGGGCTTTCGTATTGCCACCCTGGCATGTTCGGCCTGTTCCTGCTCGTCGAGTCGGTGCGCCAGCTGCGCGGCGAATGCGGAGCACGGCAAATATCCAACGCCAGGCTGGCACTCGCGCATGCCAACGGCGGCCTGCTGTCGAGCCAGGCCACGGCCATTCTTTCCATCGATTGAAGAGAATCCACGAATGACTTCGATGTTCGATCTGAGCGGCCGTCGCGCGCTCGTCACCGGCGCCTCGAGCGGACTGGGACACCACTTCGCGCTGACACTCGCGCGTCACGGCGCGGAACTCATCGTCGCCGCGAGGCGTGCGGACAAGCTGCAGACACTCGTCGGCGAGATCGTCGCCGCCGGCGGCAAGGCGCATGCGGTCGCGCTCGACGTGACCGATGCGGAATCGGTGAAGGCCGGCTTCGATGCGATCGAAGCGCAGGGCGGCGTCGCCGACATCATCATCAACAACGCGGGCACGACGACTTCGAAGCCCGCGCTGCAACAGACCGAGGACGATTGGGAGATGGTCGTCGGCACCAATCTCGGCGGTGTCTGGCGCGTGGCGCAGGAGGCCGGCAAGCGACTCGTCGCCGCCAAGCGGCCCGGCGCGATCGTCAACATCGCCTCGATCCTCGCATTGCGCGTCGCCGGTGCGGTCGCTCCGTACGCCGCATCGAAAGCGGGCGTGCTGCAGCTGACCAAATCGCTCGCACTCGAATGGGCCCGCTACGGCATTCGCGTCAACGCGCTCGCGCCGGGCTATTTCATCACCGACCTGAACCAGGATTTCCTGCTCAGCGAGCCCGGACAAAAGCTCATGTCGCGCGTACCGCAGCGCCGCTTCGGCAGGCTCGATCAGCTCGATGGTCCTCTGCTGGTGCTGGCCTCGGAGGCCGGCAGCTACATCACCGGTGAAATCCTCGCCGTCGATGGCGGACATCTGGTGAGTTCGCTCTAGGACCCGCTGTCGCGGAGCATGCATCGCTCGCTGCCGTACTTGAGGATGCGCAAACAAAAAACCCTCGCAATGCGAGGGTTTTTTGTTTGCTTCGACTTCGGGATCAGAAGTTGTAGCGCACGTCGAACAGATAGGTGCGTGGTGCGCCCGGCGTGCGGCTGACGACACCGATGATCGAGCTCGTATACACGTCGCCGACCGGCAGCACGTACTCCTTGTCGAGCAGGTTGTTGACCGACATGCCGACGTTCCAGCTCGAACCCATCACGCTCGTCCAGTCGGCGCGGAAGTTCATGAGATTCCAGCCGCTGACAGACTGGTTCGGATCGTAGCTGTCGTTCGAAGAGAAGCCATCCGTGTGGTAGTAGTTCAGCTGCACACCCGGAGCACCGAGCCTGGAATCGACCGGGAGGTCGTAGCGGGCCGTGATGCTGTAGATGTTCTTCGGTGCACGGGCGAACGGCTGGCTCTTGCGGTCGGTGCACTGAAGGCCGGGCGTGTTCGGATCGGCATCGACGCCGCAGTCGAGGAACTCGTCGTAACCCGCATTGACGTAGGAGTAGAAGCCCGACAGCGTCAGATGATCCGTCGGCATGAAGGTCAGTTCGAGTTCGCCGCCCTTGATCGTCGCCTTGCCCGCGTTGACCGGAACGGTCTGCGGCGGGTTGGTCGCCGGATCGGTCAGCAGGCGCTGAATGTCCTTGTAGTCCGAATAGTAGGCCGCGAGATTCACGCGCAGCGGACGACCGCCGACCGTGAAGTCGTTCTTCGTTCCGAGCTCGAAGTCGGTGACGATTTCGGCATCGTAGGTTTCCGACAGCGCCGCTTGCGTCGCCGCACGCGCACCGAAGCCGCCGGTGCGATAGCCACGACGATGCGCCAGGTACACGAGGTTCTGCTTGGTGACCTGGTAATCGAGGCTGATGTTGTACGTCGGCTCGCTGAAGTCCTTCTTGAACGAGACGTCGCAATCGGCAATCGGCACTTGGGCGGCCGGCGTTTCATCCGTTCCATCGCCATCCAGATCACGCGAGAAGCGGCAGACCTCGGGTCCGTCCGGATTGGTCGAATTGCCGCTGCGATTGCGAACGCGCGCGATGCGCTCGTCCCAGGTGTAGCGCGCGCCGACCGTCAGCGCGAGGCCTTCGAGCAGCGGATCGAGCTTCTGCGTGGCCTGCGCGAACACCGACTTGCTGGTGTTCTCGCCCGTCGGCCAGGTCAGCGACCAGCCCGGAAAACGATTCGGATGCGGCTGCGGAATCTGGTTGCCCGGCGACGTCGTGGCCGGCTTGAGCGTGATGCTGTAGTCCTTGGTGCCGCCCTTCTCGTTGAAGTAGTACGCACCGACGATCCAGTTCAGCGTCTCGGTGTTGCCGGACAGCTGCAATTCTTCGGACCACTGCTTGAAATCGTAGTCGCGCGCGATCTGGAAGAACGGGATCGGCATGCCGTCGATGTCGTCGAAGTTGCCGCCGGTCACGCGGCGATAGCCCGCGATGTTCTTCACCGACAGGTTGTCGTTGAGCTCGTAGGTCGTCGTGTTGGCGATGTCCCAGGTCGAAATCCTGGTGTACTGATCGGCGCCGCTGGCGGTCTTGTAGATGCCGCGCGCCTGCTGGTCGGCCAGGATCTGCTCGCCACTGAGCGCGCCCTGATAGCCGAGCGCCGCGGCGGTCGGATTGGGTGAACCGTCCGGGCGCGTCGCATTGGCGCCGGACCCCGGAGCGAGCTTCTGGATGAACACGCCCGTGCCGCCATCGTCCTCGATGAAACGGCTGTACGTGAACAGCGAATCGAGCCCTTCGGCCGGCTGCAGGGCCAGCGAGACGCGAGCCGCCTTGGTGTGCTCGTGGTTGACGTTCTCGTCGAGCACCACGTCCTTGATGTAGCCGTCGCTGTCGGTGGTCTGTCCAGCCACGCGCAGCTGCGCCCAGTCGGTGATCGGTACGTTGACCATGCCGGTGGTGTTGAAGCGCCCGAAATTGCCGAAGGTGGCGCCGACGTAGCCTTCGGAAATCTTCGACGGACGGTTGGCCTTGATGTTGATCGCGCCGCCCGTGGAATTGCGGCCGAACAGCGTGCCCTGCGGACCCTTGAGCACTTCGACCGATTCGAGATCGAACAGCGTCTGGTTCACGCCCTGCTGGCGCTCGATCACCATGTCGTTGATGTAGATCGGTACCGACGGATCGGCCAGAATCGTGAGCTCCTGCTGGCTCTGTCCGCGGATCGCGAAGGTCGGAATCGCCTTGCTGCCGGAAGAGCCCGGCACGATCGTGAGGCTGGGCACCTGCGTCGACAGCTGGCTCACGTCGCTGACGTTGGCGCGTTCGAGCGCATCGCCGCTGACCGCCGAGACCGCGAGCGGAACCGACTGGATCGATTCGGCGCGCTTGCGCGAGGTCACGATGATTTCTTCGATACCGAAACTGGCGGTCGCCTCACCCGGCTGGGCAGCGCGGTCCCCGGCGGCAGCCGGAGCCAGCTGATCGATAGCGCTTTCATTTTGGGTCCCGGGAGCAGCCTCGGGCATTGGCGCTTCTACCTGCGCCATCGCCGGCAAGGTCGCGAGCAAGCCGACGACCCCCGTAACCGCTTTAATTAGCGAGCTTTTTTGCACCTTTCTCCTCCATCCGCAGTCGGGCGATTGCCCGGAATATTTATAGTCGCGGAGTTAAGACTGATCGATAGGGTACTCTTTGTCAAGAAACATTGAGCCTTTATTGAAGCGCTTCAAATATGTCATTCGGGGAGACGGCAGACCGCCCGACATCCCCTCGAGCCTGAAGCGTGTGTCAGTTCCCGCGGGAGAAATCGAGGCAGGCCGCGTGAAGCCGGGGACGCGCGCCGACGGCGGCTCTCATCGCGTCCCTGGAGACGGAGTGTTTATGCTGCCCGCATGTGGAAGCAGATCGAAATTCGCTTGAAGCCGCGTCCGCGCGGCTTTCATCTGGTGACCGACGAGATCCAGGCACAGCTGCCCGAGCTGCGCGCAATCGAGATCGGCCTGCTGCATCTGCTGCTCCAGCACACCTCTGCCTCGCTGAGCCTCAACGAGAACGCCGATCCGGCCGTGCGCGGCGATTTCGGGCGCTGGTTCGATCGGGCCGTTCCGGATGGCGCCGCTTATTTCCGGCATGTCGACGAAGGCGGCGATGACATGCCCGCGCACCTCAAGAGCAGCCTGCTGGGCTGCCAGCTGAGCTTGCCGATCGCCGCCGGACGCCTGCGCCTCGGAACCTGGCAGGGAATCTACCTGGGCGAGCACCGCGACCACGGCGGCGCCCGGCTCGTCATCGCGACGATCAACGGAGAGCCGCGAGGCTCATAGCGCGACGACGTCGCCTCAACGGCGCGGCGGCAGCGGCACGAGCGCCGAGGTCTGGCGCATGTAGTCGGCGTACGCGGGCCTGCGCTCGAGGCTGCGACGATCCATGAACGGAATGCTCGCAAAAACGAACATCGCCGCCATCGCGAGCGCTCCGGGCGTCAGCCACCACCATTGCGATGGCGCGGCGGCGAGCCCGAACAGCGCGAGCCCGCACCAGAAGCCCAGCTCGCCGAAATAATTCGGATGCCGCGACCACGCCCACAATCCCGAGCGCATGAAGGCGCCCGGTTCACGCCGCGCGACGAAAGCATGCAGCTGCAGATCGGCGATGGTTTCGATCAGGATCGCGCCGAGCGTGACCGCGAAGGCCAGCGCATCGAGCCAGCCCAGCGGCGCGCCGCCGCGGCTCATGACCGCGTAGATCGGCAGGCAGCCCAGGAAGACCTGCACGGTCGGAAACAGGTGAATGCCGAACAGATCGGCGAGCAGCGCCGCCTTGCCCGCTCTCGCCCGGACCAGCGGATAGCGCCAGTCCTCGTGATTCAAGCCGCCCCAGTGCACCGCCCAGTTCGTCGTCAGGCGGATCGCCCATACGCAGACGAGCGCGATCACGATGATCGCGCGCGCATCGCCGCTCATGCCGGTGTGCGACTGCATCCACCAGAGCGCCAGCAGCGGTGGAATCACGCTCCAGTAGGCGTCGTAGAAACTCGAGTTCCGGTAGGCGACGCTGAAGGCGAAGATCACCAGCGTGGCGACGATGTCGGCCGCGAACGCGTCCCAGGGCTGCGGCAGGCCCGCGTATCCGAGCACCGCGTATCCCGCCGCGATGCAGAGCAGATACGCGATCACGATCGGAATGAAATCCTTGCCTGCCTTCACGCTGCCGCCTCCCGATCGCCAGCCGATCAGTGAACGACTATGCGCAGCATCGGGAGCGCGAGCCTCCCCTATGCGGACGAGACGGCGCGCTCAGACGCGCAGCGAAGCGCGAAAACCCCTCGCCGCGTAATACGACTGCGCCCCATTGTGGTAGACGAAGACCGTGCCGTAGCGCCGATCGCAGAACAGCGCCCCGCCGAGCGCGCGAATCGCGGCCGGCGTCCGCACCCAGCTCGAGGTCTTGGCGTCGAAGCAGCCGAGCGTCTGCAGCTGCCGGTATTCGGCTTCCGTGAGCAGCTCGACGCCCATCGCCGCGGCCCTGTCGACGGCGCTATCGGCCGGACGATGCTCCTTGCGCGATTCCAGGCCTTCGCGGTCGTAGCAAACGCTGCGTCGGCCCGCGGGGCTCTCGGCCGAGCAATCGCAAAAGATCAGCTCGCCGGTCTCGGCGTCCTGTCCGATCACATCGGGCTCACCGCCGCTGGCTTCCATTTCGTCAAGCGCGCGCAATTTCCGGGGATAGCAATCCAAACGCGCCTGCACCTGCGCCCAGTCGAAACCGGGATGCCGCGCGGGGTTTTGCTCGAACCGCGATTTCAGCAGGCCAAGCAGCTCGTCGGCCCGTTTCTTCGTCACGCTCATGGCAGCGAACTCCTGTGGCCCTCGGGATTCAGTTCAGCAGCACCGTCGCCCGATTCTCCTTCGGCGCCACCGTGCCCGCCGACAGGCTCTCACGCACCCACTGGATGTGGCGGCGCAAAATGTAGAGCCGGTCGGCGAACATGCCCGGAATCTTCGCGCTGATGATGGATTTCTCGATCTCGTCGAGCTTGGCGAGCAGTTCGTCGCGATGCTCGGGCGTCATCGTCTCGAGCGCCCCGCGTTCGAATTCCATGAGCTCGCCATAGCGCTTGTAGATGCGCCGCTTGATGCGCCAGCCGTACAGGTTCGGCGCGAAGCGCAGCGCCGGAATCACCACGACGATCAGCGGCAGCAGCACCACGAGCGCGCGATTGACCAGGCTCGCGAGCCAGAACGGCAGGTAGCGGTACGCCAGTCCCTTGCCCGATTTGTAGTAGCGCGTGGCGTCGCCGCTCATCGGGTAATCGTGTTCGATCGGGTGCGGAAACTCGCCCGGGTTCTGCAGCAGCGTGCCGCGGTTGTGCACTTCGTTTGCAGCTTCGATGAGCAGGTCCGACAGCGCCGGATGGAGGTCGTTGTGCGCGAGCAGCTCCACGGTCGGCGCCATCAGGGTGATGCGGTGATCGGGCAGGTTGTTGCCGAGATCGAAGGCGCCGGGCGGCAGGTCGAGCCGGTTCAGATAGCGAAAGCGACGCTCGTAGGCTTCGCCCTGCGTGAAGTCGTAGAGCTGCACGCCTTCGGCATGCATGAGGTCGCGCACGGTACCGATGCTCGCCGAATCGCCCGACAGGAAGATCGCATCGACCTTGCGCTCGAGCAGCGCGAGCTTGGCGCCCTCGCCTTCGAGATCGAGCAGCGTGGTCGGGCCGCCGGGCTCGATGCCGTTGCCGTCGAGCAGGGCCAGCGCCAGAAAGTGCGTGCCGCTGCCCTCGCGGCCCACGGCCACGCGCTTGCCGGCCAGCTCCGACAGCAGCGCGATCGGCTTGGCGGCGCGGTAGAAGATGAACACCGGCTGCCGGAACATGGTGCCCAGCGAAACCAGGTCGTCGGTGCCGCCTTCGCGCGTGACGCCCGATTGCACGAGCGCCAGATCGACCGCGCCCTGGCTGATGCGGTCGAGATTGTCGGCCGAGCCCAGCGACGGCAGCACCGTGAGTTCCACGCCGTTGCGCGCGAGGATGCCGCGGTACTGCTCCGCCACCGCCTGGAAGTTGCTGCCGGCCGGGCCACCGGCGATGGTCAGCGAATCGGGCGGCGCCGGGCGGATGAAGTGCAGCGCGGCGAAGATGGCGGCCGCGCTGATCAGCACGATCGGCGCGAGCGTGGCGAAGGCATCGCGCCACGACACCAGCGACACCGGGCGCAGGCCCAGCAGGCCCCGCGCGGCTTTCGACTCTGTGCTCTTGCTCACCCGTCCCCGTCCCCCGATCGATCCAGCGCAGCTTGTACCAGATCGCCGTTCGGGGGACTGGAATGCGGGCCAGCCCGCATTGCTCACAGGGGATCGAGCGACCTGTGAAAAACGTGGGCTAGAGCTGCGCGCGGCCGGCCATCGCCGCGACCGTGGCGATGAGCTCGGCCGGCTCCACCGGCTTGGACAGATGCATGTGGAAGCCCGCGAGCATCGCCCGCGTGCGGTCCTCGGTGCGCGCGAACGCCGTCAGCGCGATCGGACGCAGGTTCGCGACGATCTCCGGCATCGCCCGCACGCGCCTGAGCAGCTCGTAGCCATCCATGCCGGGCATGCCGATGTCGCTGATCAGCAGCTGCGGCCGCAGCCCTTCGATCACGCGCAGGGCCTGGGCACCCGAATCGACGCTGAGCACTTCGGCGCCACAAGCGACAAGCGCATGGTCGATGAGTTCGCGCGCATCGCGGTCGTCGTCGACCACCAGCACGCGCAGTCCGCTCAGATCGACCGCGCGCACGTCCACCGGCTCGGCCACGCTCGCGCGCGGATGCACGCGCTCGGCTTCGGCCGGGCGATGCAGCACCGACAGCGGCAGGCAGACCGTGAAGGTCGCCCCCTGGTCGGCGCCCGCGCTGCGCGCCTGCACGGTGCCGCCATGCAGCTCGACCAGATGCCTGACGATCGAAAGGCCCAGGCCCAGGCCGCCGAAGCGGCGCGTGGTCGAGGCATCGGCCTGGCGGAAACGCTCGAACACGTGCGGCAGGAACTCCGGCTCGATGCCGATGCCGGTATCGGCGACGCTGATCTCGATATGCGAGTTGACGCGTTCGAGCAGCACCTGCACCTTGCCGCCCTTGGGCGTGTACTTGACGGCGTTCGAAAGCAGGTTCCAGATCACTTGCTGCAATCGTCCGGCATCGCCCGACACCGGGCCGGCGAGCGGATCGACGATCATCTCGATGCGGATGTTCTTGGCATCGGCCGCCGGGCGCACCGCTTCGGTCGCCGCCTCGATGAACGACATCGGCACCACCGTCTGCACGTCGAGCCTGAGCTTGCCCGAAGTGATGCGACTCATGTCGAGCAGGTCTTCGATCAGCATCGCCTGGGCGCGCGCGTTGCGATAGATCGCCTCGGCCCCGCGCTGCAGGTCGTCGTTGCGGGCGTTGCGGCTGGACAGGATCTGCGCCCAGCCGAGGATGGCGTTGAGCGGGGTGCGCAGCTCGTGCGACAGGGTGGCGAGGAACTCGTCCTTGATCGCGCTGAGCCGCTCGGCCTCGCCGCGCGCCAGGCGCTCGCTCTGCAGCAGGCGCTCGCGCTCCCTGGCGGCGCGCTGCACCTCGTCGAACATCCGCGCGTTGTCGAGCGCCGCCGAGGCCTGTCCCGCGATGCCGGCGATCAGGCGCTCGCTGCGCTCGTCGAAGACGCCGGGCTCGGGATGGCCGAAGAACAGGCCGCCGATGACCGTGCCGCTGCGCGACACCACCGGCACCGCGAGATAGCTGCGCACCGGCAGATGGCCCTTGGGCTGGCCGAAATGCGGCCCCCAGCGGCCGTAGCGCGGATCCTGGGTGATGTCGTCGCTGCGGATCACGCCCTCGCCGTTGAAGGTCGGCGCGAACACCGGCGTCGCCCGCGGATGGCCGAAGTTCTCGAAAGCCTCGCGCGGTGCGCCCGACAGCGTGTAGAGCTGATACGCGGCGCCGTTCTCGTCGATCATGTTGTAGAAGAACGCGCCGAAGCGCGCGCCGGTGAGCTCGGTGCCGGCGTCGGTGATCTTCTGCACGAGCACCTGCATGTCGAGCTCGACGAGGCTGCGCGACACTTCGTTGATCGTCTCGGCCTCGACGCGGGCCTCGCGGCGCAGCCGGGCCAGCGTGATCTGCGATTCGACGCGCGCGAGCAGCTCCTTGGCCGCGAACGGCTTGACGAGGTAGTCGTCGGCGCCCGCGTTGAGTCCTTCGACGCGCGATTCCTCGCCCGCGCGCGCCGACAGCAGCACCACCGGAAGCTCGCGCAGCCGCGCATCGCCGCGAACCCGGCGCAGCAGGCCGAAGCCGTCGAGCCCCGGCATCATCACGTCGGTCAGCAGCAGATCGGGCGGCTCGCCCTGCAGCGCCTGCCAGGCGGCGAGCCCGTCGGCCACGCAGCTCACCTCGTGCTGCGCGCTCAGCAGGCTGTGCACGTACTCGCGCATGTCGGCGTTGTCGTCGGCGAGCAGCACGCGCGCACGTCGGGCCTGCCGCTGTTGTTCCTGCACCGGCGCGGCCGGCGCCGGCGGCGCGCCGATCCACAGCCGCGCTTCGTCGACGAACGTCTCGACGCGCGCCGCCGTGTCGGCCCTGTCGCCGCGACGCCCGCCGAGATGCTCGGCCGGCAGATGCGCGCTGCCGGTCGGCAGGCGGATCGTGAACGTGCTTCCGTAGCTCTCGACGCTGTCGACCTCGATGCTGCCGCCGTGCAGCTTGACGAGCTCGCGCACCAGCGCCAGGCCGATGCCCGAGCCTTCGTGGGTGCGCGCGCGCGTGCCTTCGACGCGGAAGAAGCGCTCGAACAGGCGCGGGATCTCCGCCGCCGGAATGCCCACGCCGGTATCGCTGACGACGAGCTCGGCGGCCGATCCGCGGTTGCGCAGCGTCAGCCGGATCTCGCCGTCGAACGTGAACTTGAAGGCGTTCGACAGCAGATTCAGCACCACCTTTTCCCACATGTCGCGATCGACGTAGACCGGCTCGCCCAGCGGCTCGCAATCGACCGTCAGCCGCAGGCCCGCGCGTTCGACGGTGGAGCGGAAGCTGCTCGCGAGCTGCGCGGTCAGCAGCGCCAGATCGGTGGGCTCGTAGAGCGCCTGGGTGCGGCCGGCTTCGATGCGCGAGAAATCGAGCAGCGTGTTGACGAGCTTCTGCAGCCGGTGCGCGTTGCGCCGCGCCATCAGCAGGCGCTCGCGCTGCGCGGGCTCGATGTCGCCCTCGAGCACGTCGTCGAGCGGACTCAGCAGCAGCGTGAGCGGCGTGCGCAGCTCATGGCTCACGTTCGAGAAGAACCGGGTCTTGGCGCGATCGAGCTCGGCGAGCGCCTCGGCGCGGCGGCGCTCGGTTTCGTAGGCCTGCGAATTGACGAGCGCGGTGGCGATCTGCCCGGCCACCAGCGTGAAGAAGGTGCGGTACTCGGCATCGAGCCTGCGCGCCGGACTGATGCCGGCCACGAGCACGCCAATGGGCTTGTCCTGCGAGCTCGAAGCCACCGGCAGCACGATCGCCTCGCGCACCGGCTGGTCGCCGATGCCGATCACCGTCAGCCCCTGCGCGAGCGCGCAGGTCAGCGGCTGGCCGTGCGCGATCACCTCGGCCAGCGGCCAGACCGGCGCGGCATCGGCGTCCGCGGCGGGCTCGATGCAGGCCGGACGAAACGCCTGCGGCTGCGCATCGAGGCCGACGCTGCGCTGCAACACCAGGCGATCGTTCTCGAGCAGGTACAGCAGCGCGAACGGGATGTCGTCCGGGTTCTCGCCGACGATGCGCATCGCGGTGTTGCAGGCGCCGAGCGTGGTCGCCTCGACGGTGGCCTTGGCGGCCAGGCTCGACAGCGTCGCGAGCCGGCGCGCGTTGAGGATCTTGTCGGTGGTTTCGGTCGATGGGCAGAACAGGCCGGCCACCTGCCCGCTTTCGTCGCGGATCGGGCTGTACGAGAACGAGTAGAAGGTTTCTTCGAGAAAATCGCCGCGCCACATCAGCAGGCGCACGTCGTCGACGAAGCTCGCTTCGCCGCGCTGGAACACCTTGTCGGCCAGCGGCCCGCAAACGTCCCAGATCTCGGCCCAGACTTCGGCCGCCGGGCGGCCGAGCGCCCACGGATGCTTGGCCTGGCCGAGCACCGACAGGTAGGCGTCGTTGTACAGGAAGCTCGCCTCCGGACCCCAGCCGATCCACATCGGATGGCGCGAGTTGAGCATGAGGTTCACCGCCGTACGCAGGCTGTGCGGCCAGTGCGCAGCCTGTCCGAGTGGTGTGCTCGCCCAGTCGAAATCGCGGATCAGCGCCCCGGCTTCACCGCCCTCCAGCCACCGCGAATCTTTCGCCTCCATGCTCTCTGTCGTGCCCATCGACGTCCTCCCTGCGCCCATCGATCGCGCAGAGTAGCGAGCCGATGATGAACCGCGGGCGAGAGCCAAAAAGAAAGCCCGGGACGGGCCCGGGCTTTCTCATCGCAAGCCGACGCGGAGCGTTTAGGCGGCGAAATCCTTGAGCTTCTTGAGCGGGCGCACCTTGAGCTTGACGGTGGCCGGCTTGGCGGCGAACCACTGCTCTTCCTTGGTGAACGGATTGATGCCCTTGCGGCGGGGCTTGGCGGGCACGTTCACGACGCTGATCTTGAGCAGGCCCGGCAGCGTGAACGACTGCGCGCCCTTCTTGCTCACCGAACCGGCGACCGCATGCTCGAGCGCCTGCAGGATCGAGCGAACGTCCTTGACGACGACGCCGCTGGCTTCTGCGAGATGCGCGACGAGCGCGGACTTGCTGAGCGCCGCCTTGATCGTCTTCGGCGCGGCAGCAGCCTTGGCTGCCGTCTTGGTCGTCGCTTTCTTCTTCGCGGGTGCTGCCTTCTTTGCTGCCGTCTTCTTAGCCATATCGTCCCTTCGCTGACCTTTTTTCGTGCCGGGAATCGGCGACGCGGTGGAATGTAAGCCAAGTCCGGCGATGCGCCAACCTTCGCTCGATTGGCGCCACCGAAGCGCTCGCCCGCGCAACCGCCGATCGAGCCGATCGCCGAGCGCCTGTCCGGGCATCTGGAGCCGTCGATGTCTGCGACCTCCAGGACGATCGCCGGCGCTGTCGAGCCCGGCGTTCGCGCCCGATCGCAAGGAAATCCGGTACAGCGACGGCTACAGCGGTTTCTACGGGGTGCGCGTGACCAATGGAGCCTGGTGGCTTCGCGCGCATCGCGCCTGTCCCGTTTCGCGACCGGCCTTGCCCGAAGCCGCACATCGGATGACCGGCAAGGCGCCGTCCGAACGGACGGCTCGTGCCGAAAACACCGCGCCTTAGACTTCCGGCCACACCGCCGCAGAGCGGTGCCGAAGAAATGCCGGGAGGAGAAACCGATGAGCCGATCATCGGTCGGCGCGGCCGCGTTCGCGGCTGCGTTGCTGCTGTGCGCGCAAAGCCTGTCGACGCCCGCACAGGCGCAGGCTTGCAGCGCCTTCGGCAACACGCCGAGACCGCACAACGCCATGATGACCCGGGCCGGCTACTCGCTCGTGCGCTGCAAGGGCGGCAGCCGGCTCGCGGACTACACGGACGACAACGGCACGCCGCGCCAGGCCTGCTTTTACGATCACCCCGATGCAAGCAGCGCGCATCCGCTGCCGCTCGTGGTGTTCCTGCAGGCCTCGTTCGCTCCGCTCGACGGGCAGCTCGCCAAGACCGGGCTCGTCGATCATCGGCTCACGGCCGATCTGAGCGGCGATCCGCAGCGGCCCGGCTTCCTGCTGCTGGCGCCGATGCCGCGTTTCACCACGCACTTCTATCCGCTGCCGAACGGCTTTTCGCTCGGTTGGGACGTCTGGTACCGGCAGTTCGCGGCCAGTGCGCGCGAAGTCGCGGGCCTGCGCTACGCGCCCAACGTCGACTTCGCCGCGATCGATCACTTCATCGACCGCGTGGTCCGTAGCGGCCGCGTGGACGGACGACGGATCTTCATCGTCGGCTATTCCAACGGCGCGTCGATGACCGTGGAATACGTGCAGCACCGGCCCCGCATCGCGGCGGCCGCGACATACTCGGGCCCGAATCCTTATGCCTTCCTCGACGATGCCTGTCCGCAGCGCCCGGTCGCGGTCGCCGCGGCCGACGATGGCGAGCTCGCGGTGACGCGCACCGATGCGCCGGTCTTCCTTCTGCACCGCGACTGCGACGTCTACGGCAGCTGCCCGAACATGCAGGCGATGCAGGAGCAGCTGATCCAGTCGGGCACCGCCGACGCGCGCACGCAGATGCTCGACCGCGCGCAGCAGCCCCTGCAGAACTGCGATCGCGCCTGTGGCACCGAGGTCAACGGCTCGGCGTTCAACCTCAAGGCGCGGCTGACCGGCACCGCCGGGCACAACGAATGGCCGGACCAGTGGACGGCGCGGATGCTGCAGTTCCTGCGCGAGCACCCGCTGGCACCGTGAACGCGCTCAGCCACGCCGTACGTGGAGCTCGGCTTCGCGGCCCTTGAGGATGTCGGCGAGAAACCAGCAAGGCCTCTCCCCAGGCGGCCAGCGTGCGCTCGTCGACCGCATCGCCGAGCACGTCCTCGACCGCGGGCAGCAACGCCGCCGCGATGGCGATGGTGTGCGAACACCGGGATTGGCCGTGGCTTTCCTCGCGGGGCGAAAGAAAAGGCGGGCCGCAGCCCGCCTTTTTTGAGGCGCCCAGTAGGTTGCTGGGATGGCCGGGGTCGAATCCGGCGGCCTCGATGCTGGCAGCGTACCGGCGCATGCGCATTGACCGGGATCAATTCCGGGCATCGCATCGTGGCAGCGGCCAGACGCCCATCGCGGCGGCGGCCCCGCCGCGCAACGCGCGCTCAAAGCAGGCAACGGATCCGCTGCGCGGTTCGCTGCAGATCGTCGTCGCGCTGCGCATCGTACGCACGCCGAGGCTCCGAACGCCCGAGCACGCCGACATCGCCCTGGCGCTCGAGCTGCAGTATCCAGCGCTCGATATCGACGCTGGCCGGCACCTGGCCGCGCTCGACCAGCCACGGCACCAGCGAGCGCATGCGGCGAACGAGCCGATACCTGAAACTGGTGCGCATCGGCGCCACGAGCAGCGGGCGGCCGCTGCGCCAGCACTCGGCGATCATCGACGCCGAATCGCCCGTGACGACGAGCTCGTCGGCCAGCTGCATGTAGGCTCCGAGCGGATTGTCACGATCATCGGGCACGAATTCGTAGATCAGCGCCGGCACGCGAAGCCGCTGGCGGAACGACGCGATCGTCTCGGTCGAAGTGCGCGGGCTCGTGCTCACGAGCAGGCTGCCGCCACGCTCGCGCACGCGCTCGCCGATCCGGTCGGCCAGTTCGGTGATCTCGTGCTCGGCGAAGGCGTGCTGGCGTGTGCGGCCACCGATGATCAGCGTCGAGTACGGCCGCGCGAATCCGGCGGCGAGCAAGCGCCGCTCGACTTCGTCGGTTCGCGCATGACGGCGCACGCCGTTGAACGGCATGCGGATGCGATGGACGTTCGGCGCATCGCGCATGACGTCCTGCGGCATCGGCACGATCAGATCGATCTCGTTTCGGTGCACGCCACGTGGGCGTCCGAGCTGCACGATCCTGGTGACGCCCTTGCTGAGCTTGCGCAGGGCGAGCGCCATCGGCAGCGTCTTGCCGAACGAGATGGCGAGCCGGGGCCACGGCGGATGCAGCGCCGAATCATCGAAGCGCGCGCGTCCGCCCGCAGCGGCCAGCGTGGCGACCTGGATCTCCTGGAACGGCACGCCGATCGCTTCGGCGAGTGCCCGCTGCTGCGAGACTTCACCGGGACGGTTGCCGGTCAGCAGCCACACCGGAGCCGCCGCCGAGGGTTCCTGCTCCTCGGCAGGCTCACTCAGATTCCGAACCGCCATCGCCTCCATAAGCGCCCCATTGTCGATCTCGTTATCGGGTTGCCGGCGTAATGCCGTTCGGATTTCTTCGGAAAATCGCCGAAGCGGCTCGCGCCGCGATACTCATCGAGGCTGCGACCGCTGTCCATGGCGTCCTTGTAACGCTGGTCGAACAACGCGGCCAGGTCCTGCCGTGGATGCGGCAGGATGTCACCGTCGAACCAGTGACGCCGGCCCTCGCTCGCGACGCGTGGCACGGCCAGACGATGCGAGAACTGCGTGCCCATGTCGGAGTAATGCAAAATCGCGATGCGCTCGACCGGCTGGTTCTCGCCATCGATGTTGTTGAACGCCGGATCGATCGGCTCGATCAGCTCGGGATGCTGCTTGAAGTAGCGCAGGCAATCCGCGTGCGCTTGCGGATCGGCCCGCAGACGCTCGATATCCGGAAGATGCCGCTCGGCCCGCTCGCAATCCCACAGCGACACGCAGAAGCGCGGAAAACCGGCCTGCGGACGCGCGATGGCGATCGCCTCTCCATGCAACGGCGCATTCCACAAACGCGCGATGTCCGACAGCACGAGCGTATCGGCATCCATGTAGAGGGCACGTCCGCGATAGCCGCAGGCAGCCGGCACGGCCCAGCGAAAACCCGAGAACGGCGTCGCCCAGCGTTCGGTGCGCCAGCCGGCGCCCGTTTCCGGGTTCGAATACCAAAGGCTCTCGGGGTCGCGCGACAGCCGCATCCAGTGCAACTCGATCGGCAGCGAGGCATGCGCGCGCAGCGAATGCTCGAGCACCATCATCTGTTCGAGATCGCAATCGTTCGGATCGCAGCCGACGAAGATGCGGATCACCGAGGACGAATCAGGCCGCGAACTCATGTTGAGCGACTCCAGGGAATGAACCGGGCAAACATCAGGGACGAAGGTGAGGGGCGTTCGGCTTTTCGGCATCGTGCGGAAACCACAGCGTGACCGTGGTGCCGACGCCTTCGGTCGACTCGATCCTCACTTGTCCGTCATGCCATTCGACGATCGACCGTACGATCGAAAGCCCCAGCCCCATGCCGGCCTTGCGTGTCGAGCGCGAACCTTCCGAGCGATAGAACGGCTCGGTGACGTAAGGCAGATCGTCCGCGGCGATGCCATGGCCCGAATCGCGGACCGAGATGACTGCGGCCTGTTCGGTGTCCTCCACCTGGACCGACACGCGTCCGCCCGGCGGCGTGTGCTGCAAGGCGTTGCTGACCAGATTGCCGAGTGCCTGGCCGAACAGTGTCTGGTTGGCCGTGACCAGCGCGGTGCCGGCGTGGACCAGATCGACTTCGGCCTCGAGCGCCAGCGGCTCGAAGAAATCGAGGATCTTCTGCACTTCGGCATGGCCGTCGAAGCGCTCGAGCTTGAGCTTGTGATGCGGATTGTCGATGCGCGTGAAGAACAGCAAGGTGTCGATGATCTTCGACAGCCGCAGATACTCTTCCATCGCGGATTCCAGCACCGCGCGGTATTCCTCGGGGGAGCGTGCGCGCGACAGCGCCACGTCGGCCTCGCCGATCAGGTTGTTGACGGGCGTGCGCAGCTGGTGGGCGAGCGTCGACGAGGCTCGCGAGACTCGCTGGAACGCGCGATCCAGGCGCGCGAGCATGAAGTTGAAAGAGGTCGCCAGCTCGACGAGCTCCTTGGGCCACTGCGTGGCGACGAGCCGCTCGTGCAGCTGGTTCACGGTGATGCGCTCGGTGGTCTCCATCACTTCCTGCAACGGACGCAGGCCGCGACGCACGATGACGAAGCTCGTCAGCGCGCAGGCCCCGAGCCCGATCAGCAGCACCAGCACGGTGCCGATGCGATAGCGCGCCAGCAGATTCCGATCGTCCGACACCTCGACCGCGACCTGCACCATGCGGCGCGGAACACCGGGCGCGTCGCGTGTCCAGCTGGCGGCCGACATGTAGTAGCCGGCCGGAATGTCCCACTCGAGAATGGTGTCGGCCCTGGCCGAGCGTTCGGGAACCGGAATGAATTCCATCGCCGTGCTCGCGGCGAGCGGATGCATGTGCTCGTCGAACACGCGCAGCTGATACGGCTGCTTGGCGGACAGCATGCCCGGCAGCAGAAAGTGCGAATCCTCCTCCTCGGCGTCTTCGGTCAGCACGCTGAGCAGCGTTCTGACCAGATCGCGGTTCTCGCGATCGAGCGCGTGCGCGAGCAAGGCGTACAGCACCGTGGTGCTCGCGACCAGGATCACCAGCGCCCACAAGGTGTAACCGAGCGTCAGACGCGAAGCGATCGAAGGCTTGGCACGCGCCGGCAAGGCATCGCGCATCGGATCGTTCACCGCATCAGCCTCGATCTTCCAGCACGTAGCCGGAGCCGCGCACGGTGTGGATCAGCTTGAGCGCGTAAGGATCGTCGAGCTTGCGACGCAGCCGGCGAATGGCCACGTCGACGACGTTCGCGTCGCTGTCGAAGTTGTAGTCCCAGACCTGCTCGGCGATGAACAGGCGCGACAGCACCTCACCCTTCCTGCGGATCAGCAGGCTCAGCAGGGCGAATTCCTTGGCCGTGAGATCGAGCCTGGCGCCGCCGCGCGAGGCCCGCTGGCGCATGAAATCGATCTCCAGGTCGGCGATCCGCAAATCCTCGCGGGTCTGGATCGGCGGACGACGCAGCAGCGTGCGCACGCGCGCGAGCACTTCGGAGAACGCGAACGGCTTGACCAGGTAATCGTCGGCGCCGGATTCCAGGCCGCGCACACGATCGTCGACCGCGTCGCGGGCGGTGAGGAACAGCACCGGCACCTGACGGCCGCGGGCGCGCAGTTCCTTGAGCACCGACCAGCCGTCGAGGTTCGGCAGCATCACGTCGAGGATGACGAGGTCGTAGACCATGTCGAGCGCGAGCATCAAACCGTGTTCGCCGTTCCCGGTGCGGTCGACGACATAGCCCGATTCACCGAGGCCCTTGGCGAGAAACGACGCCGTCTTGTCCTCGTCTTCGATGATCAGGATGCGCATTGCGGTCCACGGTCCATGGGCGGCGCACATTAGCGCGAGTGCCGCCAGCGGCGCTAACGCCAGACCGGATGACAAATCGGTAATGTTTTGGTCACGGTTGGGTTGGAAGCGCGTTCCTATAGTCGGGCCACGATCACGCCTTCACATCGGAACATGCTGTCAGCGCAAGCGCCGTCCCCGAAGCCGTCTTCGTCCGAGCCGCCCCTCCACATCGCGTTCTACTGCAGCCTGATGGCCTGGCCCAAGCCGTCGAGTGGTGGAGTCCGGCCGTGGACCCTGCGCCTGGTCAACGAGCTGATCGAGCGAGGCCACCACGTCGACGTGCTGACCGAGGCGCCCGCCAAGCGCTTTCGCGACGAGCCCGGTCTTTCGCCGAAAGCCGGCCGCGTGATACTCGGTACCGGGCTCGCCGCCAAACTGCGGCTCGCCGCTTATCTCCATCGGAACCCCGGGGTCCGGCTCGTCACTGCGCTGAACCGCTACAACAACTGGGGCGCGCTGCTGAAGTGGCTGTTCGGCGATCGCGTGCGGCTCACGGTCACGCAGCACGAACACCTGAGCGCCGATGCCCGGTGGAAATCGGCACGCCAGTTCTGGATCAACACGCGCTCGGTCAGGCTGCTGTGGAAGCGTGCCGATTCGGTGGTCGCCGTGAGCCATGGCGTGGCCGACGATCTGGTCCGGAACTGGGGCGTTCCGCAGGATCGGCTGCACGTGATCCACAACCCGGCGTATCTGCCTTCGTTCATGCGCAACGCCGATCGTCCGCCACCGCATCCGTGGCTGCGCGACGGCAGCTGTCCGGTCATCGTGTCGGCCGGGCGACTGCATCCGGTGAAAGGCTACGACGACCTGCTGCGCGCGTTCGCGATCGTCAGGCGCGAGCAGCCGGCGCGCCTCGTCATTCTGGGCGCCGGGCCGGAGGAGCGCTCACTGCAGGCGCTCGTCAAGGAGCTCGGCCTCAACGGCAGCGTGGCCCTGCCCGGGCGAGTGAACGACATCGCTCCGTGGTTCGCCCACGCCCGGATGTTCGTGCTGTCGTCGCGTCGGGAGGGCTTCGGCAACGTGCTCGTCGAGGCGCTCGCCGCCGGGCTGCCGATCGTGTCGACCCGTTGCCCTTCCGGTCCCGACGAAATTCTCGGCGACGGCCGCTGGGGAACGCTCGTCGAGGTCGGCGACGTGCTCGCCATGGCCGAGGCGATTCGAAAGACGCTCGAGGCGACCACGGTCGATCGCGAGGAACTCGCGCGCCGCGCCCGGCATTTTTCGGTGGATCGCGCCGTCGACCACTACCTCGCGCTCTGGCGCCCGCAGCGGATCGCGGCGCAAGCCCCGGTCTCGGCCTGAACGGAGCCTGCGATGCGCTTCGTCTTTCCGTTCATCGGACACATTCATCAGATTCCGCATGCATTGCCGATCGCGGCCGAACTGGCCGATCGCTATCCCGAAGCCGAAGTGCATGTGTGCTTCATCAATGAAGAGCAGGAGCGGTTCGCACGCCGGCTGCTGTGCGAATACAGCGCGGCGGCCCCGCTGCATTTCAGGCGCCTGCGGCTGCCGGCGCTCGAGCGCTGGCGGATGGAATCCGGCTGGACGCCGTGGAAGCAGCTCGCGCTGTTCGTCAATCGCGCGTATCTGGGAAGCTTCGACGCCGTCGTCGCGCCCGAACAGACCACGCTCTGGCTCAAGCGCTTCGTTGCACGCCCCAAGTTCGTCTGGACGCGCCACGGCGCCGGTGATCGCGCCTCGGGCTTCGCGTCACGCACGCAAAATTTCGACTACGTGCTGATGGCCGGCGACAAGATCGCGCGCCGGCTGCTGGATAAAAAGCTGATCCGTATCGGGCAGTACAGCACCGGCATCTACGCCAAGTTCGACTGGCTCAAGCGGCGCAATTGCAATCAACGGCCGTTCTTCGACAACGGCCGCATCACGGTGCTCTACAACCCGCATTTCCGCTGCGGCCTGTCGTCATGGACCGCGGCGGGACGCGCGGTGCTCGAGGCGTTCGCCAGTTCATCGCGCTACAACCTCATCTTCGCGCCCCACATCCGGCTGCGCGAAGGCTTGTGCAGGACCGATCTGGCGTTCATCGAGCGTTACCGCGGGCTGCCGCATTTCCATATCGATCTCGGCAGCGAACGATCGACCGACATGAGCTATACGCTCGCCGCCGACGTCTACCTTGGAGACGTCAGCAGCCAGCTCGCCGAATTTCTCGTGCGCCCGAGGCCCTGCGTGTTCCTGAATCCGATGAAAGCGCATTGGCAGGCCGACGCGTGCTACCAGCAGTGGAACCTGGGCCCGGTGCTCGACGACGTGGCCGCACTCGAAGCGACGCTCGACATTGCAGTGGCTTCGCATCCGGATTTTCTCGCCCTGCAGGAAGCCTACCGCGACGAGACCTTCGGCCTCATCGGCCAGGGCGGCGCCCACGAGATTCCGTCGTCGGCGCGTGCCGCCGATGCCATCTTCGGCTTCGTGAATCGTTCGTCGCGCTGGCCCCGTGTGGCGCCGCTGTCCCGGGATACGGCCGCATCGCCCTTCACCCGCTCGTGAGCCCGACCGGAGCCGCTTCGGATCGCGGCCGTTGATCCTGGTCTAGGCTTGAGGCCCGACACCTGGAGAGCCCCATGCCTACGCTCGCCGCGCTGCACCTGAGAATCAGCATCGACGTTCCGTTCGATCGCGCCTACGGCTATGCCCAGAAACCCGAACACTTCACGGCCTGGGCGGCCGGACTGGCCACGAGCCTGCATCGCAGCGGCGACGGCTGGGTCGCCGATACTCCCGAAGGGCCCGCGAAGATCGAGTTCTCCGCACCCAACGCCTACGGCGTGCTGGACCATCGCGTCTGCCTGCACGGAAAGCCGCCGATCGACATTCCGCTGCGCATGGTTCGCAACGGTGACGGCACCGAGGTGCTGTTCACGCTGCTGCGCCAGCCGGACATGGACGACGCCATGTTCGAGCGTGACGCGGAGCTGGTTCGCCGCGACCTGCAATCGCTGAAACGGGTGCTGCGGGCGCTTTGAACCCGGCGTCGCGCAGGCGCGCACACCGGCGCCCGGCGCTACCCATTTCGGGTAGCGCCTCCGTCGGTCGATCTCGGGTAGTGTGCAGCCCAGGAGAAGGCAATCAGGCTGGCCCAGATCAGCTCATGCCATCGTCGCTCGGCTTGCGCTCGCAGCGAGCATTCCGCACCCGACGACTCCTGGACGAACGGCCCTACCGGGCCGCAACGCTCGCGAAACGGACGATCAAGGACAGCCGATGAACACCTCGCCCAACACCCAAAGCCTGCTCAACAGCGCCCGCCGCCATCGCCTCGGCGATCTGCTCTGGCGTAGCGCGGCTCGCTCACCGAAGAAGACGGCCATCGTCTACGGCGGCCTGCGCCAGACCTTCTCCGAACTCGACGAGGTCGTGAACCGGACCGCGAATTCGCTGGCCGATCGCGGAGTGCGCAAGGGCGATCACATCGCCCTGCTGTCGCACAACAACCACGCCTTCGTCGTGATCCGCTTCGCGCTCGCGCGCCTCGGCGCGGTGATGGTGCCGATCAATTTCATGCTCAACGCCAGCGAGGTCGCCTACATCCTCGACAACGCGGAAGCGAGCGGCCTGATCGTCGAGGATGCGCTGGCCGCCACCGCCGATGCGGCGATCGCCGAAGCCAGGCTCGAGCTGAAGCTCAAGGGCGCGATTCGCGAAAAGAGCCAGACCACGCCCAGCGGCTGGGAGTGCGTTCAGGACTGGATGGAGCACCGTAACGCCACCGCGCCCGATGTCGAGGTCGGCGACGACGAGCCCGTGCAGATGCTCTACACCAGCGGCACCGAATCGCGCCCCAAGGGTGCCCTGCTGTCGGCCCGCTGCCTCTACTCGCACTACACCAGCTGCATCGTCGACGGCGAGATGAGCAGCGACGATATCGAAGTGCATTCGCTGCCGCTGTATCACTGCGCGCAGCTCGACTGCTTCCTGACGCCCGATCTCTACCTCGGGGCCACCAGCATCGTGTTGCCGGCACCCGAAGCCGGCAGCCTGCTGCGCACGATCCAGGCCGAGCGCGTCACCAAGCTGTTCTGCCCGCCAACCGTGTGGATTGCGCTGCTGCGTCATCCCGATTTCGACAAGACCGATCTGTCCTCGCTGAAGAAGGGCTACTACGGTGCCTCGATCATGCCGGTGGAAGTCATCAAGGAACTCAGCACACGCCTGCCCGGAATCCGCCTGTTCAATTTCTACGGACAGACCGAAATGTCGCCGGTCGCCACGATCCTCAAGCCCGAGGACCAGATGCGCAAGCTCGGCTCGGCCGGCCGTCCCGCGATCAACGTCGAGACCTGCGTCGTCGACGATGAGGATCGTCCGGTGCCCGTCGGCGTGATCGGCGAGATCGTGCATCGCGGGCCGCACGTCACGCTCGGTTATTGGAAGAACCCCGAGAAAACCGCGGAGGCTTTCCGCAACGGCTGGTTCCACAGCGGCGATCTCGGCGTGATGGACGAAGAAGGCTACCTGAGCGTCGTCGATCGCAAGAAGGACATGATCAAGACCGGCGGCGAGAACGTGGCGAGCCGCGAAGTCGAGGAGATGATCTTCACGCACGCGAGCGTTTCCGAAGTGGCCGTCTTCGGCGTGCCGCATCCGCGCTGGATCGAAGCGGTGATGGCGGTCGTCGTGCCGCGTCCGGGCCACAGCGTCAGCGCCGAAGAGGTGCTGCAGTTCTGCCGCGAACGCATGGCCGGCTACAAGGCGCCCAAGCTCGTCGAAGTGATCGAAGCACTGCCGAAGAACGCGAGTGGCAAGATCCTCAAGCGTGAACTGCGCGAGCGCTTCTCCGATCGAGGCAACGGCCTGGGCGCTTAGCGCCCACGCAATGAAAGGACCGGCGCAAGCGCTGCGCCGGTCCTTCATCCACTACCGCTCTGATCGCTCCGCGCACTGCCTGCTGCGTGGCGCGATCGGCTGTCCGCGACCCTCCCCTCGAACGACCGCGGATCGAGCAAGGCCCCGTCCTAACGACCGGCCAGACAAAAAAAGCTGCCGGCAAGCTGGAGGAGCCATGCCGGCAGGAGCCAAAACGACATCAGAGGAGAAACCTGGAGACTGCGACGTATCACCTCACCTCGGCATCAGTCCCTCATCAGAACTGATAACCCAGGCGGATGCCGAGTTCGTCGGCATAGTCGATCGTCGAGATGATGTTGTCGTTGTCGTTTCCGCCGAGGCCGCCGTTGAGGTAGGTGTAGTACACCTCGGCCGACAGCGGGCCGCTCGGC